>LFCJ01002707.1_pt1 | contig 12793 bp, 12 predicted proteins | sample 643141 | NCBI WGS metagenome assembly LFCJ01 (sample SAMN03766243, study PRJNA286221) | soda lake metagenome | biome: soda lake; feature: Kulunda steppe; material: water; isolation source: sample B1-Br-g2 brine of Lake Bitter-1 | place: Russia: Kulunda steppe | collected 2010-07 | reverse complement strand
TGCGTGTGTGAGAAAGAGGGGGGAAAGGAGGCAGGGGGATGGAGAAGGGAGGGGGAGAGCTGAGACGCTTAGAGGGTTGGTCACTGCTGGTGCAGAGGGGGGGGGCGCAGCTGCCAGCTGTCTCAGGGTCATTGCGGGTGGGCTGTGGGGTTGCTGCATGGGGGAATTGAAGGTGGGCCGTGCAGCGACCTCTGTGCTTTGTGCTTGCGACAGGCTTTGATACATAACTCTTTCAGATGGCTTGATACACAGTGTATGAGCTGCAAGGTCAGATAAGGCAGCAATGCTGAGCCAGTGTCCACGCCACGCGCCTGGGGGGTGTGCCGCAGAGGGGCAAGCGCGCAAACAGCTTTTAGCAGGGGGCCTCACATGCCCCACACCAAGCTAGTCAACCCCCCTCACACCTGACCAAGCTAGTCAACCCCCCTCACACACCTGACGATCACGCGATGCAATGACCATCTCCAGGATGCGTGACCGCTGCCGAAGGCTCTGGTTGCGGCGCTCCAGCTCCATGGCCTCGCCCAGCTTTGTCTGGAGCTGCTGCTCTAACTCCGATATCTGAGCACGCATGTGTGCATGCATGTGCATGCGTGGGCGTCTGTGTGCATGTGTTTGTGCATGTACGTGTGCGCGCATGCATGTGCTCATGCTTTGCCGTCACAATGCGAGCACTCAACACCCCATGCAGCTACATGTATGTATCGAACATCTGTGGTGTACACATAAAATCAGTGTTGGAAACAAAAAAATTGATGCCGATGCTCAGAGTTGCATGCATGGTGAAATTAGTGGATAAATGGTAAGGCAGGCCAGCAGGTTGTAAGGCTGGAAGTATCCTGCCAACACAAATGAGGGTCACATGCTGGTCATGCTCAATTCAGGTTCTGGCATATTGCAGGCAGGAGCGCTCGTGGTAGCAATGCTAAAGGGATCGTGACCCCACTAGAGCGCATCATCTTGCAGCGGTTTGTGCACCCAGCTGTGTGTGCACAACAGGTAGTCGAGACGAGCTGAAAGGCAGGCAGGCCCGTAACCACTGGTTTAGTGTGCAAAACAGGTTGCACCAATTGTCTGCCACAAAGCTGCTGCATGTTAGACCCTAGAACTCCACAGACATAAACAAACTTTTCTGCTCATCACAGACCTGGTCCTTAACTTGCAGCTTCCCGCGCTTTTCTGTTGCTGCCCGCTTCCTTGCTGTAGGCTTTGCCTGGGTTTGCTTGCCCATTTGCGAGGCTGGGGGCTGCGGCAGCTGCTGACCTGGCTGAGGGTGGAAGGTGGGCATGGGCATGAGGCCCTGGGGAAAACCACTTCCAAACCCCATTCCATTTGGAGCGCCAGGGAGGATGCTCTGAGGTCTGGTGAGGAGGCACTCATCAAGGTTTGCAAATGTGTCTATCATTACCGAGAAATCGTGGGATTTCTCGCCGCCTGAGGGCAGCATCTGTCCAATGTACCAAAAGTAATATCAGCCTCTCCCAAGGGCCATCTCAAGAGCATAAAAAAATACGAGGAAACACGCAAATATATTCATCACAAGCAAGAGACAATCACAAAGCCAATCACCAAAGCAACCATAAACCAATTTGTGTGGAAAAATAAATTCTCATTTATTCTATTCTCAGCCTACCAGAGGCTTCTTAAGTTGCCTGCCATCTGTGATGTTGGGCTGCATGTGGGTGCAGCGAAATAAGGTACAGACACGGGTACCCGTCTCGAGTCGGTGAGCGCCCCATGAAAGCCCCTCTTTGTATTGTAATGCTTTGAGCATGTTTCGTCTTCCTAGGTGGCCCCTCACTTCCTGCTGTCTGGTGACGCCAAGGTTGGCAGGTTCAACCAGGTCACTCGAGCTCTTGAAACCCTTTTTGAGGCACACCATTCCCTCCAGCTGGCACGAGGTGCTATGCTGGGCCATCTTTTGATGCAGCAGGCCTGCCTAGGCAGGCCACTTGGCGATCTGGCAATCTCTCTGACTGGCATTCTGGCACAGGCAGAGTGTGCGGAGATAATGGGTAGGTCAGCTTCGTGGGGTCGCCTGGCCAGGAGATAGCGAGCCGGCCTCACCCTTTGCTCAGGTCCAGTGTCTTTTTTTGGCTGCAGGCAATGCAGATCTCGCCAGTGGAACATATCAGTGATTACTGCACAATGAGTGTGCTCTTTATGGTTGAGGATGCTGGTGTGCTTGCAGACTGGTCTTCGAGTCCTGGCATAGTTGTGCCCCTGGGGGCTGTGGAGATCTCCACTCTAGAGTGCTTAGCTCGCCCCTGGCGGACACCCACTTAAAAGCTGTGGGACAGTACATAGGCCTGCCTGTCAAGAGGGAGTGTTGGCAATTGGTTGGTAGATGGTGCAAGACACTGGTGCTGCGTTGATCAGGGTGGGAGTTGGTTATGCGCTTGCGGAGCTCCTCCGGAAACGTTGCGGGGGAGCTTGCAAGCATTGGTTAACCAGTCCCATAGAAGGCCAACTTGCAGAAGTGCAGATACCTGGCACAAGCTGGGCTGGTTGTGGGGGTCCATCTGTGCACCGCCTCAGCAGGCTGCCAAGGTGGGCTCCCTAGAAGAGGTTGGTGCGCTCACCCAGGGGCCTGACATCTTTGCTCGTACTTTGCTCATACTTCGCTCATACTTTGCCATACTTTGCCCCTAATTGTTTTGCATGTGGATGCAGAGCATGCACAAGTAAGGAGTGATGGGAGGGAGGAGGATGTAGCGGTACGCAGCCTGCGCACGTATGCAAACGCATGAGTTCACCAACTTGAGTGGTCCACGGCCATGGCTTGTACGGTAATATAAGGGCATTGTGGTGTGATTTCCGGGGGTATGGCGCAGTGTGAGTGTAAGTGAGCGCAAGCGCTGACATGACGGTGGCGGCCAGGGCGCGTGGATCTCAGGAACATGCAGGATTGCACCACGCCGAGAGCCAACATGCAGCATTGCACCATGCTGAGAGCCAACATGCAGTATTGCACCACGCCAAGAGCCAACACGCAGCATTGCACCACGCCGAGAGCCAGCACGCAGCATCGCACCAAGCCGAGAGCCAGCACACAACATGGATTCATCAAAAGGGGCGGGCAGTTGCGCACAGGGCCCCCCCATGAGCCAACAACCCACCCTGGACCTCTCGAACAATCTGCATGATCGTTCTACTATAATGGAGCTACAGGTTAGGGTATGCAGTCATCGCAGCCGCAAAGTACAGCGCGCTGGGGGCGGCACGCATCGGCGTCATGCGTTGAGGCTTGGTGCCTGCATTCATGGCCTGTAAGACTCAGAGGCCGCGGCAGCAGGGCACAGCCGCATTTGCTGCACCCCCCTGTCCAGCTGCTTAGGCAGCTCTAGGCTGCGCACTGTCACCTGCCACATTGCGCGCAGCCTGCCCAGTCCCTGCACCCTCTGTGCTGAGCCTCATGTCTCGGAGCTGCGCTGTGGCTCATCGTCAGCACAGCGGGTGTGCCGCTGGGATGGAGCGCAAGGGCACGTGGGTCAGCTCTTGGCGCAAGGGAAGGAAGGGGTGTGGATGTGAGGGCCGGCGACATGGCTGGCAGCCATGGTGTCTTCCCGTCCCCCTGCAGCAGCAGCGTGTGCACGCAAGCAACCAGGTGATGATGGGCACACCCCCAGCGGGCGCGTGGTCGCGCTGATCAGCATTTGTCTTGGGCCCGAGAAAACTGCAGATCAGTCCACCCTGGGGCCAAGAAAAGAAAAGAAAATTGCAAGAAAAGAAAAGAAAGAAGAGAAAATTGCAGATCAGTCCATCCTGGGGCGGGGATCCAAGAGCTTGTGGGTGCTGGGCAGCCGGGGGCAATGGACATGCTTGGGTGGTATGGGCTGGGCCCGTCTTGTACGCTGTAGACCGGTTGGTGGTCCTCCTCAAGCGGTGTGCTGCCCATAAGCCGGGCCCAGCCCTGAGCTGAGCGCCAGCACAAGACGCCGCTGCTTGCCGCCCTTACCGCGCTGTGCTCAGCAGCTGCGATGGCTGCAAGCCCTGGTTCTCAAACGATCGGCATGAGACTGAGGTAGTGTAGCTGAAGGTCATCAGAGTGTGCAGCTAGCTCGGTCGGAATGAGTCCGAGGTAGTGGAGCGCTCCACTACCTCGGTCTCATTCAAATCGTTCAAGAGGTTCAGAGTGGGTTTGTGGCTCTTGGGGTCCCTTTGTGCTACTGCCCGCCCCCCTTCAAGTTGATGAGTTGATGCTGCGTGTTGGCTCTCAACTTGGGGCAATGCTGCGTGTTCCTGCAACCCACGCGCCCCGGTCGCCTTCGTCATGTCAGTGCTTGTGCAAACTCACACTGCGCCATACCCATGGGGGAGCACACCACAATGCCCTTATGTTACCATGCAAGCCATGGCTGCGAACCACTCAAGTTGGTGAACTATTGCGTCTGCACATGGGTGCAGGCTGCATTCACCTGCGTTCTCCTCTCTCCCATCACCCCTTGCTTACTTCTACTGCAAGGCAGTGGTTCTCCTCAGGCAGCAGTGGGTGGCATTTGCTGCTGCTAGGGCAAGATCGGCCAGTGGGTAGGGCTGTGGGGCTGGCCGTCAGGGGCGGAGAAGGCGATCAGGAAAGTCTGGGCCTCTTCATCTGAGCATCTGACAGTGATCACCTGCTCCCCTGGCTCTGATGATGCACCTTGTTAAAGCAGGTCTGCCACTTCCTCCAGCAGCGCGGCGGCCCCCATCTTCTCTTGTCTGCCGGCGGTCCCGATTGCCTAGCGCTCCTGCCACACACACACATGCCTTAGCAGGCGACAGGCCTTTTGCTTCCCTGTATTCCCTGTGAGAAGACATAAGTAGTTCCTCCTGAGATGTGTGGCAGTCAGGTTTGGAGCTCGGAGTCTTGGGCAAAGGTAATGATTTTAGGTCCTCTTTCCAGGCGTCACACATACATTTGTTTAAGGGCACACTAAATGTGGAGCCGTCTGCGCCTGATAAGGCTGTGCTACGAGAGTATGTGCACGCACCTCTGCAATTTCATTGGTTTGGCACTGCTTAAGTTTTATTACAGCAGTGCTGTCCTCCAACAGCGCCGCCCTTTGTCAGTTTCTTCAAGCTTAAGATTCTGAGGTTCTGGTGTCTTGCGCACCTTTGAGAGACTGTAGGGCCGTGAAGCATATACATAAGCCTTATTTCATGTGAACCCCATTTGTTACTCAAATTTTACTGCTGACCTGAGGTTAAGGATGAGGAGAGTGTGGATTGCCATTGATGATCTGGCCCCTCAGGTTGCAACAGCAAATTTATGTCTGATCAGTCTTGGTTTGCCTCTCTCCTCCTAATTCTTCAAGCTTTTGGGTGCTCCTATGTTGCCACGTCCTTATTTGACCTTCTTGAGCATGTTATGAGCAATGTGAGCTGGTCTTGTTTACGTGCGCACACTCTCGCAGCGAAGTCCCCTCTTTGGCGTGATAGACATGGACTCCAATCGGTCACTGTGATGAGTTTGCTTAGGCTGATATGCAAAATGATGTGCATGTTTTTCCTCTGGCAAGACGTGTCTGTGTTCTCCCTCAGGAAGAAGTAATTGTTTCTAACTATGCAAATAGCATCTGGCCTTGAGCAGGATCGAAGTTCATCTGCTGCAAGGTTTGGTAGAAGCCATTGGGGTAAAGTCCTGTTGGCAACATGTGCCGGGAAGACCAGGCTATGTTGAGCCATCCGTGTTTCACTTCCAATATCTGTAAAAATGATGTTTCCTCCGAAGTCGCCTTTGTTCAAGGTTTTGATGATGAGCCTGGAAGCAATGTTATGTCTTTCAGTCACCATGTTTTGATTTGAAGCATTCTGACAGCCAAAAAGCATATGAATTTGGCTGTCTGGCTGATGACACAACAGACAAGATGAATTAGTGGCTCTGCCGTAGAGGTGGGCCATTTTCTGAGTGTAAAGAGTGCCCGTTCTAAATTTCATGACATTCCTTTTCTGCGATACATTGATTCTTTCGTATTGCTCCAAAAAGAATTGATAGTTGTAAGATTCACGGAAGTGAGCAGTCTCTTCCAATAGTTATAGTAACCTGAGTTGGTATTACCATCTCCAAGTCTGTGATGCTTGCTCATGTGGGCTTTTAGTTTGTCCTTAAAGACCCGGGTTGATCGGAGTGGGATATGAGGCGTGGAGGTCAAGTGCTGTAAAGATAACAGGCTTATGAGCCAGCTTGAAGCCGCTCACCACCAGCACAGCGTGCTCTGTCAACACCTTTGCCGAGCTGCAGCCAATGTTAGCCTCCACACTATCCTTTCGGGAGTGGGAGGTACCATCTACAGCCCTTATACTTTAGAGCCTCTGAAACATCTCGGTCTACATCCTCATAAGCAAGTCGCCAAGCTTGCAGTGAAGCTTCATACTCATTCATTCCAGAATGCTTATGAACTTGTTAGTACCCAGACGCGCTCTTGAGAAAACTTTTGCTGCAAATCATCATCAACTTGAAGACCAGGAATGGGATACTGCTAGTCATCCCCCTGATCCCCACTGACTTTTTTTGTTTTCTTTGGTGGTGGAGGAGTCATACGGTGCTTAGGCCCTAGGTGACTCTTTTTCCTTAATTGATGTAGGGAGTACTTCACTTCCTATGTAGTTTATTTTTCTTTATAAACTACACTTGAACAGAAACAGCACTTGCAGGCAAGGTGCCACCAGTCCAGTGGACAATACAATCGTGAGTGGTAATTGGTGCCAAAGGTAAAATTGTTCTCGAAACGCTAGCAACTTGTATGAACCTTACAAGCATATTTTCTCTCTGTCCTACAAGCAGCGCTCTCCTCCCACTCTCAACCAAGCAGCATTAGCTCACATGCTCTGCCCATACAAAGTTTCAAGTACGGCCTCCCAAAATCATGTCTATTGCAGTGCAAGAATGCGGTCCGGCACCTGAGATCCCTGGCCATCGATTTCAATTTTGTGACTGAATAACTTGACAATTCCAAAGGCATTGCTGCCACAGGGCGCTTCCACAACTGCAGGCTGAGTAACGAAGTGGACATGTCCTAATTGAGCATAGCCCCCTGCGCGCAGTCAGCAAGCAATGTGGCACTGAGTGCTCCATGCTCTGCAGGCATGCATCATGCTATACATGCACGCACCAAACCACCGGGTCACCAAAACCCAGCATGTTGGCAGGCGCAGGTGCACGCCCCCTCTCTCATCATATTGTCCATCGTAGGCATCACCATTGTTTTGACTGTCATGTGTACAAAAGACGAGCGGCGCACCACGTACTGCCTTCATGCAGACAAGTTGCTGTCTGCCATTATAGAGCAACAAAAGGGACAAAATAGGGTAATGTGTGCTTTAGCACACACATTCTGGCCAAAAGACTTCTTAATCAAAATTGTGGTGATTGCAAGGAATCTGTGTTTTTAAGCTTGGGGGTCAGACCTTCATGGATGCTGCAGCCAAAAACACATCAATTCACCCCTGCAGAAAATGCGACAGGAGTCTGAACCTCTGGGAACGGGAGCAGCAGTGATAACTGAAGTAACAGTGTGAGCAGCATGGGACGAGCAGTTGTACTGGGCAGAGATAGGCAACAGGAGAGGTGTGGCGGATATGGTACTGCTGGTTGAGCTTGTCCTTGTGATGGTGCTGTTATCTCTGTAAGAGAAGCCTCCAACCCTCCTCAAAGGAGATGCACAGCAGCATGGTGGAGGGTGACAGGAAGTTTTTTCTTGCCATGTCTTTTTACCTCTGCTTACATCAATGTGGCTTGCAGATAATTGAACACAGTTCATGGGTGCAGATAGCATGTACTTTGAGGAGACAAGCAATCAAGTGCGATGGTGGGCTGGCCGGGACTATGGACTATGAAGATGCTTGGTGGGCAAAAGCAGTTTAAAAGTATTTGCTCAATGGATTGAAATGATGCGAGCAAGCTCAACTACCAAGGACATTACACACAATGAACGCCTTGCAATGCCTGAGCAGAATTGCTGTCACAGCACCTACTTATGGCAGTTGGATAAAGTGCTGCAAGTGTCCAAGGGCATGGTTGAAAAGGATGAGCAACGGAATGGTGCAATGGCCTTATGTTGATGAGCCTTGCTTTAGGAGGACTTGAAAACACGTAGTTGCGCAAAAGGCAGCTGAGGATTTTACAGAAATAACCATGAGAAATAACCATGAGAAATAATATAAGTCCAGTACAAAGCTGTACATGATTTGAAGAGCCGACCACCATCTTTGGCATGCTCCATACGGTGAACTTGTGCAATTGACACTCAGGGGACCTACCAACATGGTCGTGACCTGCCAGCACCATAGCCACTGCCTTGCTTGCGCAAATGACTGCCTGCACTTCTTCGAAGTTCCACGCCTGCACTCAATTATCACAAGTGTTGCTCAAGTGACGGCTTAAGAAGTAAAAATTTTGAGGGAAGAAGTGTGCTATTGGGATCTGAGGCATCACAGCTTACGGCAATGTTTTCACTCAAAGCCGATATGGCATGAACGCACCGGGTGGAACCTAATGATGCAAAGGGTATGGATCTCCAACTTCCTGAAAAGTGAAGGACATGACGACTAGGAATGTGTCCCTGGCCATTGGCTACGTACCTGAAAAAGCCACAGCTGCTACTGTCCTGTTCATTTGTGCACTACTGTCCTTACACAAGCAGGTACACCTTTTCATCGCACATATCTTTGTCACACTTTAGTGAAGTGACTTTACAATTCAAAAGGCATGGCTGGAGGGAGAGTTTGAGCCAACTTTTTCTAGTCCGATCGGATGATGAACTGCTAGTCCGTGTGATAGCCACAATGCCAATGGACAAATGGACGGGAAGAATGTTCTATTCATGCATGGTAGCAAGCAAATTTAATCAAGCACAACCTCGAGTGTACACCGCACACAACACCAGGGATCTGGACGCTGACAGTTCTGGAGTATCTCTGCATGAATTTAAGTGCCAAAAACTTGATTTTGTGACTTGCCAAACAAAAATGTGCCAGGCACGCACCATGTGTGTTCGCCTGGCACTGCCCAACCCTAAAGGATGATGCGCAGATATAATGACGCGTTCGCCAGCATGCTCAGAAGTCTTCAGCTCATTCTGAAGCCACCTACAGTTTCGATTTGGATTGCTAGTGTCAAGAATGCCAGCAAGCTCACACCACGAAGTTGGCCAATAGCTTATGTATGTTCTGACAATAGTACCATGTGCAGAAGAAGAAAAGCATTGCTTGCAAGCACAAGGAAGCTACGAACTATGAGAGGGGTAGTAACAACATAATGGGTGTCAATATTACACACCTCATCTGCTCAGACCCTACACCCCCATTCCAGCCAACCATATGCTGGTTAGGGCCATCATCCTGCAGCAATTCCATTGATAAGTACAATTTCCTTGGTAAGTATTGTTTGACAGATGAGTGCCATTTATAAACTCAAACAGCTTGATCCGCGGGCTTCCAAAGCATCACGTTTTCCCACACTATGTTGCTGATACAGCTTCACTGAAGAAACTCAAGAGATACGCACCAGAGGGTGGGCATCCAAGTATGCCTGAGCTGCTGCGAGTTGGGGGCTACCTGCGAGCACGGTGTCAAGCTGGAAATGACGAGGCAAGTGAGTTTTGCTCAGTACATGGTGCGTCCTAGAGCAGATAAAGTGGAGCGCAGCACATCCGTTTCTCAATGTTTGAAGGTTCAGGACTACAGGCCTGCCCACTGAGCTGCAGCATGCATGATATGACACCTTGTGCTATGTATGATCAACAAAAATGACCTCTCACGCGCAAGGCACGCTCCATGGGACCAAGGAGGCCAAGGCTGAGGTGGCAGGCGCGCGTGACGCAGCACATTTCACCCACCCACTGGCCAGCAAGGCTTGTGCTCCGTTCCAGTGGACAGGTCTGTGGTGTCCAGCACGAGCAATTTCCATCCGAGGCACAGGGGCCGGGCGTAGTAGCACGCAGGCATCCCCAGGCGCTGCATTATGTACTCGCGCTCAAGGCACACACAGTGGTTCTGCAGTGTGGGGGCACACATGCATTTCCTGCTCATGCTTTATTCTTTGAGCTTGTGCAGCCCTCTGTCGGCAGGCAATAGGCTTGTGACAAGTGCGTGCTGAAAGTTATGACAAAAATTTGAGAACAAAATACATGTTGCAAGTGTGCTGAGATTGCAATGCTGCAACTGCAAGAAGGCTGCTGCAGCAGTGCCCAAGCCCTGGGGAAGCTGGGCACAGTTATGACGCTGACAGCTCATAACTACAGCTGATGTATGGTTTGCAAGCCATATCCCAAGCCTAGGCGCGCAAATCAATGTGTGGGAGCCGTGTGCAGATCATGCACGAGTGCGCTTACGCACGCACATGCACACACACGAGCGGGCGCACACACACACATACACCCCCACACCCCCACACACCCACTTACACAAACACACACACATACATGCACACACGCACGCACACTTTTGAATTGAAGAGCGGTGAACCATGGGACACTGTAATGAAGCAGCAAGCGCACATCTTTTCCAACAATTAGCTGCATCAACATACCCCTAGAGTGTGCGCCACAGAGCATTCCACAGTGCTGAAGATGGACGTGATGACATCCAAGTCAGCACGATCCTCAGGGCATCCACCAGGGATCCTCTCAGGTGGCTTGTGGCCCTCAATGATGTCCCCCTACAAGGATTCATTTGCGCGTGCTGATTGCCACGCTGCGCGCAGCACTGCACAACGTGTCTCATGCAAGAAATAGGGTTTAGAGAGGCTGTCCTAGGCTCCCCAGTAAGCATAGCTGTCCAGTACACATGTACAAGAACATCTCTCATTTATCTGCATGTTTTTCCCCGTGTGCACTCTCTACATAACATGGCGATTCAGTACGTGGCACAGACCCCACTCACAACTGTCAAGACCAAGCGAACGCCTGCATCCTGCATTGCTTGTAAGGCTTGTGTAAGCTTCTTGGGAGCCTCTCGAAACCGCTGGCACCTGCCTTCTCCAAACTTGTTGTCAAAGTCACCGTACTGCACATGTAGTGGAATGTAAGGACTGTGCAGAGGACATTAGAAATGGGACATTCGGAATCAGACGCTATGGATCATCATATCACATAAATTAAACAGAAAAACACACCTGTATATCAGCTAGGGTCCCAAAGCGGAAGAGCTCCGCTTGTTGCATAACGGCGCCACCCTATGGGGAGCAGCTGCAAGTCCGAGTTAAAAGTGGTAAGAGCACAGCCAAATCCTGCCAGACCAAACACATGTGATTGCCTTCAACAAATTCCAGCAACTTCCTTTACCTCAGAGTGGTGAAGAGATTGAAAGTCTGAGGACTCGAGGGGGGAAGCCAGTTCAGACGCACATGCAAGTTTGAGACATAACATAACCACATCCAAACACTCACCAAAAATCTAGGCACACAAAACTAGATTACTGCTCAATCCGTCTGCAAGCATGTCATGCAAGATACACTAAGCGCTCTTTGCGCTAAATATTTATATAATAAATTAAATGTGTGAACACACCGAAGCTGGACAATCTATCGCAACCAGCTGGACATTTAATATATATATATGTAATACATATTTATTGGTTTGATTCCTATGATTGAAGCCTTGAGTCTACGTGACATATGTATGTACTTTGGAAATGCTTGTAGTAGGGTCCGCGTTAGAGAGTTCCGCATCAGAGCAGCATCAGACTTTTGGTTCAAATTACGTTACAATTTGGTACTGCGGTCCGAAGTTCCCTGTTCTAAACCTCCTCACTGCAATCAGAAAAGCATTGCCTTTCCGCTCCTGAGGACAGCAGCGTTCTACAGGGGGGGAAAATGTAACATATATTTACTCTGGAAATGCTTGTAGCGGAGTCTGCGTTTGAGCGGTCCGCATCAGAGCAGCATCAGAATTTTGGTTCAGATTTTGTTACAGTCTAGACTGTAGATCTAGATCTACGTTGTAACTTTGAATTCAGCCTTGAAGAGATAGCAGCTTTTATAAACCTTTACGCTGCAACCTTGATTCACCACTGAAATGAAATGAAAACAACTTTTCAATTTGCTGGGGACGGCTAAGGCAGGATAGATCCAGTCCGGACATCGAGGATAGCAGCGTTGATGTCCATCTCAATGCTTTAACAAAATCAATGCAGGGCTGTACGCTGCAGTGCAATGATCACCTGGCCGTCACCACGTAGCGTAGCCGTAGCCGTAGCCATAGCGTAGCATAGCCGACGGCTTAAAGCTGTAGCATTGGTTGAGAAACAATGACTGGTCCAGCTGCTCGATCCCGCTACCCACCAGGGTCCCGAATCTGTTGTTTTGACCTAAACTCCCCGTGCAATATTATCATTTAAATCTTAAGTAGGAAACAATGGCTGGAGTTCAGGGCCTGAAGGTCAGGCCTAGGCCTGCTGGCTTTGAAGTTCAAGCGCAAATCCTCTTTATTAGCTGGGTTTAGTTAATGTGTTTGGCAATCTCAGTTGTCACGCCAGATAAGTGCTGCAGCCAGAAGTGTGCTGCACTGCATGTTCAGTTGGTTGGAGTTGGTTGGCTGAGTACCTGACCAGTTGGCAATACAGCTATCGCTGTATTTAGAGCACGTCTAGTTCCTCATCTGAAAGAAGGACGAACTCGCAGTAATACCTTGTTGAGTCCGGAAGCAACCTTGTAATAATGACCCCCATGGAGTAGTCCACTCCAGGTCCTTGGGGAACACGGCACAGCAGTGCAACAGTCCAAGTGTGTAGTCCAAGTACAGTGTGAGTAGAACACGTTCCTGAGAAACTGAGATTCAGCCGCTGAAAAGAGAAAGAGAGAGAGTCAAGCAGG
>LFCJ01002706.1_pt1 | contig 12794 bp, 10 predicted proteins | sample 643141 | NCBI WGS metagenome assembly LFCJ01 (sample SAMN03766243, study PRJNA286221) | soda lake metagenome | biome: soda lake; feature: Kulunda steppe; material: water; isolation source: sample B1-Br-g2 brine of Lake Bitter-1 | place: Russia: Kulunda steppe | collected 2010-07 | reverse complement strand
TTAAATCTTCAGCGAACCAAAATCCGAGACACGAAACAATACACTGGTAATTATGCGCTGTATCTATCTGTGGCTGAAAGAGGGGGCAAGTGATTATATGTGGTTGTTATGACATCGGTTAATTATGTTCGAGGTCCAAGCGATAATTAATTTTCATCGGAGAATCTTATTTGAGGAACTATTCTGTCCAATCCACCGACGACTTCGGTTTTGTAGCATTAGAGACTGGTTTAATACAAAATAGGACGTAAGCATCATGTAGCGCAGGACGATAGGATCTAAGATGACATGACGAAATTGTTCTGTCAATGTCCGATTCGTGGATTTCTATCTTCACCTACAATCCAGCCGACATCGTCAACCCGTTCTATCTAACAACTGAAGAACACGACTACTACCCCAAAAACATCCATTTCGTATCCGCTGGACTCGCAAAGCCGAAAACACAAGAGCAGGTACAAAACCTTATTTACGAAATTATCGGATACTACGACACCGAACCAGAAATCGAAACCTACATAATCCAAACCAGTTCGAATTCCGGGAAATTCGGAACCAACTCGAACACATACTCACCACTGCCGACTAGACAACACATCTATCGGAATGTTATCATTCCTGTAACGAGTCACTCTCGCCTTTCTCACATCGTGTGGCGATCGAATTTGTTGGCCCCGCCTATCATCCAGACTATGCCTTATCTGGTTGTGAACTCACAATCGTAGAACATTAGCCCGCGAACAAGAAAATCGTGGGGGCAATCGTCAAAGTAGTAATTGACAGCGCAGCGAGGTGTATTATAAGAGCCATTACCTGACGGCAACTCCCACGCCACGATTGCGACCAGTAACGTAAGGACAGGTCAAGCGGCGATCGTCCCCTGTTCCCACGGTTCGTAGTGTTCGAACGACTGTTTTCAGCCCCCACTACAATCTATGTGCGTTCACCCTCTTGAACCCGGTCCTCAACACACACGTCTTGCTTGATTTACTAGCGAAGCACATAACCAAACAGTGGGTTTCGTTTTTCAGTTCGAATCTGTACTACAGGCCATAGTCGCCTTCATTTTTGCTTACATCTATGACAATTCCGTCGAGAACTTGTCCGGGTTCAAGTTCGATCACCCATGGGTCGCTTCCATCTTGGTTCCAACTTTCTTGTAGTCATCAATCTCAATATCATAATACACGAAATCGGCTCTCCCTTGTTTGCTCCATTCCCAACAATATACGAAATGTAGCTATCTGACCCGCCATATCGGGAAGCATCGATCGTTCCACAGGTTATCTGGCCTGTAGGCACCTACGAGGTTGGGCGTCCATTATGGCATCAATTAAATATGTGCAAAGACCAACCGATAATCAACTCTAATTGAAAGATATTCTATGAAGAATTATGCTGTCCAACCCACGGATGATTTTGATTTTGTAGCATCAGTAACAAAAGTAAATAGAGGGTCATTCAACCGGATGATTTCACCTCTGGCTGAACATGGTCTTGTTTCTCAGGGTTTTCAGCGATTGATGTTCTGCCCGTTAACGGCAGCTCCTGGAACTCACGAAATTATTGAAAATCTAAAACGGGAACACGATATCCATGTCGCGTGTGACTCCGGGGGATATGAATCACAGATTAGTGACGAATATACATTGCGGGACATATACAAGTTTGATCGAAAATTCTATCTCAGCTCTGATTGGCCAGATGAATTTGTACTTCCTGACGTAGTGCCTCTCACGAATGATGAGGAGGATGTAATTGAACGGAAGGTCCGTGATACTATTTCACTCTCTCGGCTTCTTCATCAAGAACTGTCACCACAAAAACAGAAGAAGTCCGTTCCAGTTGTCCAGGGGCACACCAAACAACAGGTGGTCGACTGTCTTGATGCATATAAAGAGTTTCCTAACCTGAAGAAAATTGGGTTTGGAAGCTTCTCGACGGGTGGTGTGAATGGGGGAGTAAATCTTTTGAATGAACGTAATATCGAATTGCTTCAATATGTGGTAAAGGAAGCACATAAACATGACTTAAAAGTACATGCATTCGGTATTGGGGGTCCAACATCGATTCCGATATTATACCATTGTGGTGTAGATACATTCGATTCTACAGGATGGATGCGCTCGGCAGGATACGGAAATATATTCTTCCCCTTCAAAAGCCGGACAAATATCACACATAAGCGGAAACGGTCAGGTCCGACAATGTTCAAACAAAATTTCCGTGAGATGAAACAAGATACCGACCACGACTGTCCGTTCTGTCAGTCTTTCGAACGTCTACAGAACGACCGAGACACACGAATCGTACATAATTTAATGGTGATGCGAGAGATGGCACAGCGAGTCGGTGACTACGATATTTCAGAGTTACTCGATATGATGAACCCTAGATCGAAATACACTGGCTATCTTGAGAGCCTCACAACTGGTTCCATACCTTAGTGCAGTAAATATATAATACTCAAAAGATATAGAAACTCCATAACGATGTTTCAAAGTAAATTTCATATCGATGATGATGGGCCTGATGAAATCTACGAATACTTGGATACGATTGAGACGTATAATCCTGAAGACGATGATGGGCTAAAACAGGCTGCCCAAGAATTAGGACATGATATCGGATTTTTAGAAAGAATAACGGCCGGAAATATACTGCTTCGGATTGGAGTCGTCGACCTCGAAGATAAGTACCAGATCACTGAATTAGGTGATCAGCTTGTTGATGTAATGTACACTGACCCAGAACTGTTCAACAATATCTTGCATTTCTTATTCTACACGGCATATGATCGATATCCGGAACGTTACGTCTACTCTTCATATACATACAAGTCATTGTGTAACTACCTCTACAATAATGGACCTTTCAGTTCGGTTAATAAAGGAGATGTCATAGGTGATGTCTCAACCTCCGTAGAGGCAACCCAGGATTTGGATATGTCGAGAACAAGTTCTGGAGTTTCTCTTAGTACGAAGACATTTAATAATTTCTGGCAGTACCTGGAAAAATTAAAGCCCTCGGTTATTACAGATCCAGATTCTTCAAAACCATCATATTCGAGCCGTTCGTTTTGCCCACCCGGGCTGTTCATTCTCGCTACAGACTACGTGTATAAGCAAACACGCACTGAACACGGAACATTACTTCAATCCACGCCTGAAATAGAGGCTCATTTGAAACAGGTTTGCTTACTGTCTGATGAAGGCCTTTCCGAAGTAATCGATTTTGCTGAGACTGCATACCCATTCTTTTCAACGAAGCATGACTTCGGTCTTCAACTTCGTCTTAACCAAGAGGTAGAAATTGCAGATGTCCAATAAACCATCAGCAGCACTTTTACAAGAACAAAACCGAGTCAAAAGATCGCTAAGTCGGGACCATCTGAACCCCGCGCAGAAAGATCTATACGACAGGATCACCAGTCTGGGTTCGAACTCCATCGATCAAAAAAATAGTACTAACGTAAATAAATATCTGAATTTATACGGGTTGCGCAACAGCGGCAAAACTCGGCTATCATGGACGATCACTCATGAAAATCCCGATTGGGATTACTATCCGTGGATTCCGAATGAACCAACAACCGGAGACAAAATCATTATTGACCATGTTCCAGCGACCCGTTTTGGGACCAGGACTGTGCGAGAGATCTTGAACTTCGATAAACCAGAGGTAGTCATTGCAATATCCCGTGAACCTTTACACGAGGTTGAGGAAAAAATGAAATTAACTACATGAAAATAAGATTATATTTAATTAGTGAATTAACAAATATTATGAATGAATTATCCATTGAAAAGTTTGATAAACAGAGACTGCCACAATCTATTCAGTAAATAATGAGCTTACGAGAATCTCTCACGACACTTAACAATAGTCTAAATAAGGACGATGGAATTGTCAATACCTCCAGTGCATCTCGATTTTTGAATAGCCCTAGGGACATTGAAGCACAGTATCGCGAATATGCTCGAACACATCTTGTACAGCCAGATATCTCGAATTTTATAGACACTCTCGTTGGGCATCTGAATGATGAAGATGAGGACCGATCTATTCCTGGATATATTGTTGGCCCATACGGATATGGGAAGACCAGTACTGCAGGAAAGGTATGGCATACGCTCGAAGAAGAGGAAGAGTATATTACAACCCCTCCGATCTATTTTCGTGACCTACAGTCGATTGTTGATGCGGTCTATGGCTGGATGCACTACCGGTTAGTTGACCGTGACGAACATCTGGAAGAACTTGAAAAAAAATACCAGTCGAAGGTTGCCAACAATATCGATGATATCCTCGAAGATACCGATATTGATGATAAGGGCGAGGTCAAATCTGAAATTCAAAAACTCATCGATAAAGGGACTATTGACGTTGATTTCTCTGTCAACAACGTCCTTGAGTTCCTATCGGAGTGCAACCAAATTGCGAAAGACGCAGGTTACAATGGGCTGGTAGTTCTCGCGGACGAACTCCAACAGTTTGTTTCCAGCCACCCATCGGATAAAGAAGCCTATTCAGAACTTCGGGATATTGCAAAGTCAATCGCACTGGGGCTTAATGACGGTGATGGACTCGGACTTATATTCACGATGGACGACGGTCTGCATGGGGATTTAAACGTCAATGCAGACGACGTATTGGCCCGCCTCTCTGAACAAAATGTCAAACTGAACTTGACTAACGTGTACAACAGGGATTTCCCATCTAAACTTTGGGAAAGCCTAGCTGATACTTATGATTTTGCGGAAGACCGTCACAAGGTCATCTCCGAAGATACCCTCGATGCGATAGGACAACTTTGTGAACGTGGACCACCTATCTCAAACGGGCCACGGTCTGTGGTCGATCTACTTACGATTGGCATCGACCACTGGTTATCAGAAGACGAACTGTTTGACGCCCTTGATTTGGCGGATGCGTACACCAAGGGGATTGTTCGTTACAAAGGTGATAAGATCAAGTCTGCAATCACTGAGGGTCTTAATGCTGAGGTTATCAATACGGAAGACAGGGAGAATTTCATCAAACTATGTGGGGTGTTTCCACGCGGTGTCCCAGACGAATTATTAAAAAGGTATAATGTCTTCGAAGCAAAGGAAGGAGTCAAAAATACACTCCATGGCCAGCTCATTATTACCCACGAAGAGGGTAGGACACTAAAAAGTCTTGAACGTGAAGGTGAAGATCGTGGTATAAAGGACGAACTATTCACACAGTTCTATCAAAAGTACGACAACACGGACATGTATGACGACTACGTCGCGGAGGTATTCCGTGAGGTCGTCTTAGAGGACAAAGTCTTCCCAGCAAAGCGTGGTAAGACGCTAAATAGTTGGATCACTAGCCATGATTTTGAACCTGAAACAGATGAAATACACACCGCGGTATTCCATGGGTCGTTTGACGGGCAAGGCTACCCGAAGCGATATGTGCAAATTACCACGGGGAAATCTCCACAAGGTGTAGTATCGAAAGAAGCGGTTTCTAACCCGATCGATCTTAAAATGGGGTTCATCCTCGGTATGAAACGTGAAGACATCACAGAACCCCACATCGAACGTCCAACAACTGATGAAGCTATAATCTATCTTGATTTCTTAGACGCATTTGATCAGCTGCCGAGCAATATCTCTATTTTGGAGAGTTACATGAGCCCTGAAGATGTTAACCCGCATCTTTTGCTTTCGCTATACAAATTCATGCAAAACTGGGAAAAGTCTCATCGGATTAACCCAAGTCAAGAAGAGCAACTCGAATTCATCAGGGATTCTCTGGTTAATCAGACTATCCAAAAACTGTTCGGCAATCCAATCAACAAAGAAGAGATTTTGACTGGGTTTGAGAATAGTCGTCGTACAATTCAACCTGTTAAAGTAATAAAGAACCTGTTTTCGATCATGATGGAGGATGTCTATCCGGACTACAATCCCCTCTATATATCAAATAGTTACGAAACCTTTCTGGAAGACTATGAGAACATGCTCACTGGGAATGATCCCCCTCTGCGGATCTCACAAAAGCGGGGAAGTACACCAATTGAAGGTTCAAAGAATGAAGTGGCACAAACTTTTGGTGTAAAAAGTAATTCCACCGCAAAAACTAGACTGGACAAGCAGTTTGCTTCCTTGGTTGATGTTGAGCGTTGGGAAGGCTCAGACGCACGCGTTAGACTCAAACCCCATCCACTAGAACAGAGAATCTTAAACAAATTGGAACAACACCCTGATGAAAGAATCTCATTTGAGGATGCCTATCAGATTGGTGCAGAGAGTGGACATAGATCAGAAGAAGTTGATTGGGCCCTCAAACTTCTTGAGGGACGAGAATACATTAACCGATTCTCGGATGAGGGAGTTGTTGAATTAGACGACATCGCAATTGACCCAGAAGAAGTCAAAAACCAGCACGCAACGCTCAAAAAGAATTTACAGACTGCGGATTCGATGGCCGAATCCTGGGCTGAGTCTGAAAGCATTCATCAACAACTAAGCGACATAAGTAGTCGGCTTGAAAACGCGAGCGAAGAGGATATCGAACTTCTCGATGAGTTGCTAGCCGAATTGAATACGGTGGAATCACAAATAAATACGAAACTTGCTGCAATACAAGCTACATATCTCGAACGCTGTCGTAGGAAAAAAAAGGACCTCCAGGATCTGACTTCAAGAACGCCACCAAGAGATCTGAAAAAGTCTGCTGACGGGGCAAAAGTCCCGTTCACGATGCATCTCGATGACATCCAAACGCATCTGAATTCGAATTTCCAAAGCGCGATTAATTTAGCAGAGGAGGGAGAGGACGCGATCCGGCCAATGATTAGTAACAGATCTGGGATGCCGTCTGGGGAAACAATAGAGAATCTGAAGAAAGCTCTTGAATCAGCTGAAGAAGTGATTGAAGATGTTCAAATGCAGATACGTGAAATCGAAAACAGGGCCGTAGACTATGCGGAGTGGTGTTCTCTAGCAACTAAGATGAGTGACGAAAGGAGTGACATGGTTCGATATATTAACAACCATGAGAACCCAGGTCCAGTTCCCGGAATCCATCAGCAACTGGACTCGCTACTTGGTGAAATTCAGACTGAATTCCAATCTGATGAAGATCAAACTCTCCGAAATGCGGGAGTTCACGCGGAGGAATTCAATGAAATTGTGGCCGAGTTCAGAGAGATTATTGATGGCGACCGAAACGTCTTCAGTTATCGTAAAACAATTCTTGAAAATACCATCAGTGAAGGAACTGGCACCTATGCTCGAATGCGAATTAATCTAAATCCGGACAACCCAATGAAATCTCGGAGAGACCTCCGTGATGAATTCCTTGATCAGATCACTTCCAATGACGGAGGAATTAAGGCTACTTTGGATAAGATCGAATCTGTTCGAAGTAATCTGGGATATGCAAAACTACTCAATCATGTTCCAGATGACGGATTAGTTCAGCGTGACAAAGATCGTCTCTCTAACCTCGAAAATCGGTCTGGATGTTCAGTAGCAGACTCTCGAAATATCGTGAAGTGGATTGAAAATCACATCGAAGAAATTGAAACAGACCTGAACAGGTTGGATATTACCCTCCATGGTCTCGAGATTCAAGACAACATACCACTACCTAAAGACGGCGACAAGTCTGATAACTTCCCAAATACTGACAAAAAACTGACGTTAGAGGTTGGTTCAGAGGTGGTAGACATCGCAGAATATCTCTCCGAACGAGATCAAGAGGTCTCCACGATTGAGTCAGTAATCTCTGGCTGGCGGACAACAAGTAAGGAACCTCCGGAAGAACTTCAGAAAATCACTCGAGAACTGGATTATCGTTCTGTCACAGACATTGAAAAAGTAATCATAAATTTGGCAGAAAAAAGTGAAGGTGAATTTGAATTAGAAGATTTTTTCGACGATCTTCAAAATCTATTTGAGGGAAACCATGTAACTATTAAACTATCCAGTGAACATAGATAATACGGATGAAAAATACTGGTGCAGCGATTGCAAATACCTTTGAAGACTTGGTAGATGCAGCACGATCTGCACCTATCGTGTCTTCTCTCGGACTTTTAGAAAAGAAAATCCTCGAATCAGGGTATTCGGTTGATATTGTAGAAGGTGTCGATGAGTTTTGGCGGCAATTTTACAACCCCAACCATCTCTTTGAGTCAGATATCATAATTAACGACACGACAGGATCCTATCACCCAGGTCGCGACCTCTCACAGATAGAGATTCCTGAGTTAGAGTACATGTCATTAGAAGAGTCAGCATATAATCCACAACTTAACAAGCGAATCGGTTCTGGCGAGATCTCGTGGAAAGATGTTTCAGATGCTACCCTAAATCAATCTAACCTTTCTGATCTAATAGTCAATAAAAGTGAAGAACTGGATGTTATTGCTTTTGTAGTCGTTGACGGCTTGTCATACCGGGATTGGATTGGTGAAAATTACAATGCGACGCCTGTATACGTTGATTGTCCTTCGATAACCGAGTGTGGATACCCGAATGCTATTCTGGGCGGGGACGGTAATCAGAGTTTGGCGAGCAAGCTGCACTCGAGGGGATTCAAAAATCGACTTGCTTTCACATACTGGGACAAAGACCAGTCTGAGTTGACTGAACTCTTACACACTGGTTTTTCTCAGAATGACGTCATCGGAGATGTTATTTCATTTGAAGATGTTGTCACCCATCTCAAGCACTCTGATTGGAATTCAAATTTTCAGACATATATCCAAATCACGCTCACAGGGCCTGAACGGGTTGCTCACCAGATGAAGGAACACCCAAACGTGTCTGCAGAAGTCCAGGCCATTTATCGCAAGCTAAAGAATCTCAAAGAATACCTAAATAAAACTACCGAGTCATATGGTATCTTTGCTACCTCTGATCACGGTATGCTTTGGCGCAAGTATGATGATGATAGACTTTGTCCACTCAACACGACATATCCTAACCATATGCGACGCTGCATAGAAACCAGCCATAAAAACGTCCAGGAAGACCCAGACTTCTTTGTTGATTCTGACTTATCTCACACAGAGACATGGAATAGCAAAGAATATATTCGACTGGAGTATCCGCATTTATTTCACGACCTCCGTTCAAATGAACCCGGCGTCCACGGAGGGTATTCATATCAAGAGTGTATTGTTCCATTTATTAAGGAAATAAAACAGGCTTGAAACCAATCAACCGACAACAACACAGAATTAACAATGAGTTTAGACGAACTATTTATTGGAACCGAAGTAGGCACCGACGACGACCTCCTAATCAACGCTGAGAAGGCTCGCGCCGTCTTTGCTTGCGGCAAACGAGGGACCGGAAAAAGTTACTCACTGGGAGATATCATTGAAGAGGTGGAAGAGAAACTGCCCGAGACTGTTCCTCTTGTTGTTGACCCGATGGGGATTTATTGGACAATGGGTCAAGAGAATCACAGACAGGAGGATTTAATCTGGGACTGGGGCCTCCAACCAACTGCATATGATGTCACATTGCTCATACCTGGTGATCCAGTTGACCGGTACGGCCGGGACGTTCTATCGGAAATGAAAAGCCGTGGGATAAATGTTCAAAGTTTGAAACTAAACCCGTCGGATATATCTCCGGATGGTTGGTGTAATCTGTTTGACTTGAATATCAACAAACCGATGGGGATCGCACTATATCGAGCAGTGAGATCACTCGGAGAGGGCGCAGACTTCTTCAACCTATCTCATTTAATTTCGGAGGTTGAGTACGATGAAAAGGCGAATGAGCGGACAATTGAGGCACTAGTTAATCGGCTGGAGATGGCGAAAGAGTGGGATATCTTCAGTAAAGAACCTACAAACATCTGGGAACTGCTAGACCCTAGCCGTATTAATGTACTTGACGTGAGTGTACTCGATCCGGGACGCTATGGCCTCCGAAACCTCATAGTATACGTGCTTACGAAAAAAATATTCGACGAACGTTCGGCTGCACGAAGGCGCGAAGAATTGGGATTAGTATCAGATGTCCCAAAAGTCTGGCTCTTCATTGATGAAGCTCACAACTTCGCACCGTCTGGTTCGTCATCTCTTGCCAAATCAACTTTGATTCGTTGGATCAAAGAAGGTCGTCAACCAGGCCTCTCGCTGGGGATTGCAACTCAACAACCAAGCGCTGTTTCCTCCGAAATACTGTCTCAAATGGACTTAATTTTGTGCCACAAAATCACGACGCGCTCAGATATTAACTCACTAAATGAATTAAGTCAGGAATACATGGGAAGCCAGTTGAAAACGTATATCAAGAAAATAGAGAAGGTAGGTGAAGCAGTCTGTGTCGATGACGAACGCGAGACCGTCAAACAAATTAAAATGCGTCCACGAAAAAGCCTACATGGTGGTGGGGAGGCCTGACATTGAAAATAGAAAACGGAGATCTGGACCAAGATGGTCCTAACAGTCAAGAGTCAAAGTCCACTTGGTCCGATAGGACTATTACAGATTTCACAGTAAAAACGATCGGTAGTGACAATAACCGACTCACAGAATTAAATAATTTTTTCAACCAATCACAAATCAAGTCCGAACTGCACTGGTTTACCCACAGAAAGACATTAAAAAGGGCTGCGGAACGAGAAGACAGACGGCTTTTTTATGTGTGTCCAGGGGAACAAATCCTTGCCGGGTTGATGATCTGGTGTGAGTCTAGAGTTCTTGAACCGCAGCAATCCCAAATCCGTCTTGTTGCTGTTGACCCACGATACCGAAATTATGGTCTTGGGAGATACCTTGTGAAATCAGCAATCAGCTTTGCTAATGAGTATAATAAATCAGAGATAATCGCAGACGTGTCGGCAGATGCTCCTGCAGTGAGATTTTGGCACTCCTGTGGCTTCGTATCTGGTCAGGAGTACGAAACACGTGGTGGAAGAACGATGATCCGAATGCAGCGTCAAATTGAACCGAACAAATAAATATCGGCTATCGTAAAATTTGAGTAGATACAGAGATTCTCAGAGTACAAACACATGTCCCAGAATAATTCGTTGAACCACCGTGATCTTATCGAGGTATTTGACGCCCCTGAAATGTCCAAGAACCACGTATACACATTTGAAAGTAAAGAACTGACCGCACAGTGTCCTTTTGATTTTGGAGGACCCGATTATTATAAATTTGTATTAAAATACACTCCTGATGATTTATGTATAGAAAGTAAGAGTTTGAAAAAGTACCTCGAATCGTTCCGGGACACAGAGGTTACAGCAGAAGACCTTGGTGCGGAGATGTACACCGTATTTACATCAGTGCTAGAACCAGAGGAATTATATCTCAGACTCGAGCAGGCTCGCCGCGGCGGGATCGAAGAAACCGTCGAGTACGGTTCAATGTTGTTGAAGTAGCATTAGGGTCAATCTGTAGCCACTGATTCTACTCGTATGGTTGAATCAGTGTCTCGTGTGAGACCTTAACATCAGACCTGCTAAATGAAAACACCTTGTGCAACCGTTTCTCGTCAGATTGGACAATAGTTGTCGTTGATCGATCAGTAAGTCTAAATATCCCAAAATGCGAGTACCCTTCGGAATTGAGCATTGCTAAGTCGGAGTGCTTCGTACTCTCTAGCGTACCATACTCAATTAACTTTCCTTTTTGTGTTGTGCTTGTATCGGGCTTGAGATACACAATCTCGTACCAAACGGGCCTTTCGTCTGGGTCGAAATTGTCTGCCTCAAATTGTTCAAGTTCTGTTAATAATAGATAGGAATCGACCATATTCTACTTGTAGTACCTCACGGACTATCTATTTGATGTATGGCATATCATTCTTTCTCTCAAAACAAGACTCGGTTTGAAATTTAATAGTTGCTTATCATTATTTCGTGTAACTGCACAAAAAGTTAGTGGTATGACAATATTGGGTTCGTTTCAGATATATCCTCGAAAAATAAAACACCGAACTAATTTGAACAATCGACAGGAAACTATGCTTTCTGACTATTCTTTACATGTACGCGCTCGCTGAAATAATATTCCTGATTCTCCAATAATTTTCACGACTCAGCGATCGCGGGTTCGAGATCCGATCCTTTCGGTTAGTTTTGATCCAACACTTTACAGATAGTCAGATGCGGTCTATGCAACTTCGAAAATACTCGTAGAGCGAACTCAGCTTGTACTATTAGAACGATTTGTGCAACTACATCGGTACTGATGTGAGCGTAGTTCTCCCCACAGCAAGATATCCCGAAAGACAAACTCATACCGTATACCGTATCTCGAATGTTTCAGCTTTGCCGCCAGATCTTTCGAACCTCGGGGAAAGTTTTGCAAAGCATCGTAAACGTTGTACTATGACTCACCTATAATCCAGTCACAAGGGGGGTGCTTGTGAAATTGATTATCATTAGACGCGTCGTCAATCAAATCCGATCGAACCCACCAATGTTTATTTTACAGTTAGTCTCGTACCAACTCTATATAAACGACTCCGTCTGATGAACAATTCTCAGAGAAGACGCCAGCGGTCTCATCAGTATAATTAAATTCAATGATCAACCTAGTTTCATCAATTTCGTAAGTATCAATTATATATCATCAGTAAGTTCCCCGTCGACCGTCCAAACAAGAGAGTTACCGAATTTTCGGCTCTTAATTCGCCCGTTATCTTCAATGGCTTGGAGACGGGTATATGCAGTCCGGTGTGTGCAACCGACGTTTTCAGCAACTTCTGATGTACTTGCCATACCTCCGAGATCTTGAATCGCATCTAAAAAATCGGTATCCGGGTAGCTGGTTGTAT
>LFCJ01002705.1_pt1 | contig 12797 bp, 10 predicted proteins | sample 643141 | NCBI WGS metagenome assembly LFCJ01 (sample SAMN03766243, study PRJNA286221) | soda lake metagenome | biome: soda lake; feature: Kulunda steppe; material: water; isolation source: sample B1-Br-g2 brine of Lake Bitter-1 | place: Russia: Kulunda steppe | collected 2010-07 | reverse complement strand
CGTTCCTGACCCGCTGAGGGCGAAGCCCTCGCGGGTCGCGGTTGAGGAGACTGCTGTCAAAATTAATGGTGAGTGGTCTTGGTTGTACGCTGCAATAGACCTCGACACGAAGTTGATTCTTGACGCGTAATTGTTTGGACGCCACGGCACTGATCCGGCGGCTGCGTTCCTGCATGGACTCCGCGAGAAACACGATCTCTCCGAGGCGGTGTTTCTCGTTGATCAATTTGGCTACCGGACTGCCCTTGCTCGATTAGGGTTGAACGGTCGGGTTGATTATACCGACCGAAACCTCATCGAGTTTCCCACCTTCAAAATGCGAGTCGACCGTTTCCATAACTCATGGGTGGGCAGTCGGTAGAGTACCCGCAGATGGATTGGACAGTTTGTGTGCATTACTACAACCATCAGAGACCGCATCAATCGCTCGATGGACGTACGCCAGCTGAGGAGGTGCTAAACTAGACAGTGCCTTCCGTACAATATTTGGACGATATTGGTAATTTAATAGATTTGACATACTTTCCTTCAAAACACCAGACTCTCCATCACAAGTACTATATACGGAGTCTTACAAGCAGATTTGTATGGCTTCGGAGAGTACGGGGAAAAGTATTCAGGGGAACAGTAACGGTTCCAAATCTAAATCGGTCTATCAGGGGCGTGGATATTCACGCAGGCAGTTGCTGCATGCAAGCGGTGTTGCAGGTATCGCCGCACTTGCTGGGTGTAGTTCCCTCAATGGCGAAGACGAACTCGTTATCTCCTCGTACGGTGGAGCCTTCGACGATGTAATGGAAACGGTACTCGATGATTTCGAGGCAGAAGAAGACATCAGCGCGAGTCTTGTTCCTTTCACGACAGTACCGGAAATTGAAGCGATGGCCGACAATCCGGACATCGATGTTGCGCTGCTTGATGACTTCGATGTCATTTCTGGGGGAACGGAATTGTTCGTCGAACTCGATCCAGATATCGTCACGCTGTATGATGATCAGTATGAATCGGCGTATTTGCCGGGTGATCCGGGAATTTCTCACATTTTCGGTGCCTATGGGCTCGCATACAATTCTGACGATTGGGAAGCGTCGGATTTCGAATCGTGGGCTGACCTTTGGGACGACGATTTCACGGGGGAACTCGCTATTCAAGACGACTGGCCGCATTTCATGGTCATGGCAGCACGTGCGTGGGATGGTGATGAGACTAATATGGAACCGCTTTGGGAGCAACTTTCCTCTCTCTCCGAGAATGTCGAAGTGTTCTACGAAGAGTTTGCAGCTCCTGAACAGTTGTTCACCCAGGGCGAGGCGACGGTGGCTTCTTGGTTCGATGGGCGAACGTTTGCGTACCGAGATGACGGGAATCCGTTCCAATTTGCGGTGCCGGAGGAAGGTGTCTCGCAGGTTCGAGGTGCTGTAGCTGCGGTCGACAATAGTGGGCTAGAAGAGACTGCCCAGGAGTTTATCAACTATTTGCTTGAACCCGAGGTACAGACGAAGTTCGCCGAAGACCTGTACTACGGCCCCACCAATCCGAACACCGATGTTCCCTCGGATGTTGCAGATGATGTCGTCACCGAATCGGACTTTGATAGCCTTGTCGTCCCCGATTGGGAGTATATTATGGACAACAGAGACGAATTTACCGGTGGGTGGCAAGAGAACATCTAAGCGATGGCTCACGTAGAACTCTCGGGGCTGTCGAAACAGTTCGACGAACTGCTGGCGGTCAACGACATCTCTCTACAGATCGAACGCGGTGAGTTTTTCACAATCGTCGGTCCGTCCGGGTGTGGTAAATCGACGACTCTTCGCATGATTGCTGGATTTGAACAACCAACACAAGGCCGGATTACGATCGACGGCATTGACGTGACCGAACTGGAACCCAACGAGCGCGACGTCGGTCTGGTGTTTCAGAGTTACGCGTTGTTTCCACACATGACGGCCGCCGAAAACGTCGGTTTCGGTCTTCGAATGCACGACGTTCCCAAAACGAAGCGGCAGCAACGCATCGAAGAGGTGCTATCACTCGTTGATCTTCCTCACGTCGGCGACCAGTATCCAAGCGAACTTTCGGGGGGCCAACAGCAACGTGTCGCCTTGGCACGCGCACTCGTCATTGAACCCGACGTCTTGTTGCTTGATGAACCCTTGAGCAACCTTGATCAGCAACTCCGGGACGAACTTCAAACCGAACTCAAGCGGATCCAGGACGAAACTGGCGTCACGACGGTCCATGTAACTCATGATCAAGAAGAAGCACTCACGCTTGCCGATCGGATGTGTGTGCTTCGTGACGGGCAAATCGAACAGGTTGCACCGCCAGAAACGGTGTACAACGGACCGAAAACGAGATTCGTTGCAAACTTTATCGGTCAGACGAATATGTTAGAGGTACGGGTCGTTTCCGAAGGGGATCAACCACAATTCGTCGTCGACTCGGCCCCAGAATTGCGGCTCCCACTACCGTCGCCACGGTCGTCAACAGCGACCGAGGGAACGGTAGTCGTTCGGCCCGGCGACCTAACCCTTAGATCTGCCCCAACACAGAACGACTCGAGCGGGACACAGATTGACGCGACGATCGATTCAAAACAGTTTCGCGGTGAATTTATGCGGTATCAACTGACAGCGACGACTTCGAATGGACAATCAATTGGACTGATTGTACACGCCAAGGAGGGCCATGCTATCGGAGACACCGTCTCTCTGTATATCCCTCACGACAGCATCATTTTCTATCCCGCAGTACCTGAAGAAGTCGAGACAATCAAGACGACCCAAACGTATGAGACAAATTGACATGGTTACGGACATCCCCCACTTAAACGATCCCGGAGTAGTTATCAACTCCTATATCGAGGACGATTATGAAACGAGAGTAAACGCACTTTTCCAGCCGTGGGACGGTGAATCAACCCTCGAAGCTGGACTGCTCGGTGTCCCGTACGATGGCGCGTCCGTCGTCCGGGGCGGGTCTCGAAACGCACCCGATCAGATCCGTCAGTCGTTTTCGTATAATACGTCTTACTCCCCTGACTTCGACGTGGATATCGACGCGCTTGATCTCGCTGATCTAGGCGACGTTGATGTCGATCTTATGGATCTCGAACGGACGCGTCGACGAACCAAAACTGTGCTTCAGGAAATCCACGCTCGCGACATAGTTCCGATCGTTCTCGGAGGCGACCACTCGACGTCCTATGCGACCGTCGCTGCCGCCTGCGACCGTGATGATGTCGAATCACTCGGTGTCATCCAGTTTGACGCCCACCAAGATCTGCGCCACTCTCACGGCGGTCAACCCTCCTCCGGGGTTCAGTTTCGCGAGCTACTCGAGTCGGACGCCTATCCCGAATTCATGGGCGAGCACTTCGTCCAGGTCGGGATTCGGGGGTTTATGAATTCCCGCGAATACATGGAGTATGCGGCCGACCGCGGGGTAACTGTGGTCAGTGGTCGCGAGGTGGCTAGAGAAGGTATCGACTCGGCTGTCGATCGGGCGCTTTCGATAGCCGGCGACGAAACCGACGCCATTTTTATGACGGTCGACATCGACTGTCTGGATCTATCCATCGCACCCGGAACGGCGGCCCCAAGTCCTGGTGGTCTCTCCGCGTGGGATATCCTCGAAGGGGTCTTCGCCGTCGGGACCCACGAGAAATCCATCGGGATGGATCTCGTTGAGGTCTCACCGCCACATGACCCACAGGGACTCACCAGCGTCACTGCTGCCACAATCGTATTGCATTATCTGGGAGGACTCGCTGTTACTCATGACCCGGCTCACTGATTCACCACTGTGCAGGCGACTTGCCCTGATGGCACCCGGCCTAGTCGCCTTTTTTGTGCTGTTTGTCGTGCCGCTTGCACAGCTTCTGGTCCAGGGTATCCTCGAAGAAGGGTCGCTAACGCTTGCGCACTTCCTGACCGTTTTTCAGAGTGACCACCACATTGGAATCTTGGTCCGGACGTTGCGTATCGCTGTCGTGAGCACGGCAATTACAGTAGTTGCTGGCTATGCATTAGCCTACTACATCGTTTTTTATGCTGTACGAAAGCGACTCCTCGTCCTGTTGTTGTTTGTCTCAATGCTCATCGACCTCGTTGTGCGGATTTTCGGATGGATGGTTATTTTCTCTAGTGGCGGCGCACTATCGTCGTTACTCCAGTGGCTCGGACTCATTGACGATTCGTTCTCGCTTTTATATACAGAGACGGTGATGGTGATCGGGATCGTGCAGTTCTGTCTGCCGTTGATGGTTCTGACGGTGATTGGCGTCCTCTCCGGTCTGGACCGGTCGCTGGTGGAAGCCGCACGAAATCTCGGGGCCTCGAATTTCGGGGCGTTCAGATACGTCACGTTGCCGCTTACCCTCGACGGACTCATTGCAGGGGCCGGCTTGGTGTTTGCTCTGGCGATGAGTTCGTTCGTCGTCCCGCAGATGCTCGGTGGCTCGCGAAACCGCATGTTGGCGAACTCGGTGTACAACGTGATCACGACCGCCGGCGATACGTCGCTTGCAGCGTCGCTATCAATTATTCTACTCGCATTAACACTAAGCGTGCTCGTCATGGTAGAATCCGGCAACAACATCGGAGGTGCCTAACCGACATGAACGTTCGATCGATCCTCTGGCATAGCTTTGCAGTTATAGCGTATGGGTTCTTGTTCGCCCCGATTCTCGTCATCGCCATCGCATCGGTCAACGCAGCTGGTATCTCGTTTCCCCCAACCGGATTCACTATCCAGTGGTACCTCGAGGTGCTTGAAGATCCTCAACTCCTTTCGGCTGCAGTGATCTCCGTAATCGTCGCGGTTGTTGCAACTGCGATTACGATCCCTCTAGTCGTGTTACTTGCACTTGCACTCCGTGATGCCGAGTTCCGCGGCGCGTCGCTTCTGGAAAATTTCTTCTTGGCGCCGATTTCGGTTCCGCAGGTCGTGGTTGGGCTCGCGCTGTTAATTTATCTTAACATCTTCGGGATCGTGGGTACGATTATCGGCCTCGTACTGGGACATCTAGTCATAACGATTCCGTACGCGCTACGCACGGTGCTGGCGACAATGAAGGGATTCGATCCTAGACTAGAGGAGGCAGCGGCCAATTTGGGTGCATCACGGCTTCAGATAATTCGACACGTTACGCTACCACTTGCTCGACCCGCTTTGATCGCTGGTGCCGGATTTGCCTTCGTGATGAGTCTAACGAACTTTACGATCTCTATATTCCTCATTGGGTCTCAGACAGTCACACTCCCGGTACAGATATACCAGTATGTCACCTTCAGTATCGAACCTGCTGTCACCGCAATAGCAACGTTGATCGCGTTGGTCTCTCTCGCTGTCGTGTTGCTCATTGAACGTCTCATTGGCGTTCAAGAAATAACTGGAATATAATAACGGATGTTGCATTAGGGTATCCATTGAATCGTGAGCAAAGTGCCGATAGCTCTCTGTCAGCACGCTAATCGCGCCGAGTTTCGCGGTCGGGTCGAGTAACTATGCATCAAAAATAGTTCGAGCCCATACTCAAGAGTTTGGGCGCAGGAGATCACTTGTCAACTCCTTGTACGACGTTTTCGCCATCATTTTCGATGATGTCTCTATTACCACCATCTTTGAAATCCTACCGGGGCTGACACGCGAATATTCCAAACGAGGACGTTCGAAGGAAGTTCCGACCACCTCTCTTCCACTATTGAAGAAGCTGAGAGCTAGCCACGTGACGTTTGGAACGGAATTAAATCTCCTATATTTTCCTGCTCCTCTTTTTGTGGATTCAGTGAATATCCCTTTCTATAGGCCTTCTGTTAATTCTCATATAAATTCACACAGCCTGAACTTTTGTAATGGTACATTTAGACATGACCACAACTGCTTTGTCACACGAATACCCCACTTATAGACCATATATGTAAAAATTTTAGTAAGAGGAGATCTGTCTGACATATAATAATGACAGAAAATCTGAAAGAAACTATAATTATAATAACAATATTATTACTGTCAATAGCTTATTCAGTTGGGGCAGTGGCTGATACTGGCCAACCCACCACAGAGACGGCAGGAACATCGATTACAGAAGATGGAACTGATATTGACCAGCACTATCTATCTCACTCACCGTCAGTTTCATCCTTAGCGAGTAGTTCGGAGGATTAAACAGTACACATATCTCCATCTGAGACAGACTCACTCTCTCCGGATGGAATCTACCCAATTTTAACTGGAATTAGGCGCTAAGTCCCCTTCCTCAAGGAGTCGTTCGAGAATCTTTGATTCTCGTGATCCCGAAAATTTCAGATTTTCGGACGACAACGCAGGGAGCAAAGCGACCGAGTAGCGTTAACGAGAGCAAGCTCTCGTTTGCACATCAGAAATCCCTGATTTCTGAGGACGCAGTAGGGAGGGGATACAGCGTTCACAAGAGCGCAGCTCTTGTGCGCGAACGAGACGCAGAGCGTCTCGTCAACGCCGCACGGTTCTCAAACACGTCCACCACTCGGCCCACAGGCCCACCGCTACCTTTATGTCTATCCATGGTATATACACGGTTGATGGATAGGTTTGAAATCGAAGGCGAAGAAGTCCTCGATGGAACCGCAAAACCGTCGGGAAATAGCGCCCACGTCATCGTTCCAAAACGCTGGCGCGGATCCGACGTGAAAGTCGTCCGGGTTTCCGAACCCGACCCAGACGAATAGACCATGCAATACAACTACAAGTATCGACTTGATCCACCGGAACCCCTCGCTGAGACGCTTCGGTCCCACGTCGATACTTGTAGGCAACTCTACAACCACGTCCTCTACCTGCTCAACGAGGAAGATGACATTCCCGCTCGCTACGAGGTGCAGGGGTTGCTCCCCGACCTCAAATCGTGGTGGGACGACCTGACCGATGTTCACTCGAAAGTGTTGCAGATGGTCGTTAAGCGCGTCTACGATAACCTCTCCACGCTCAAAGCACAGAAGGAGAACGGACGCGCCGTGGGAATGCTCAAGTGGAAACCGCTCCGGGACTATCGGTCGCTCACCTACAACCAGTCCGGCTTCAAACTCAAGAATACGAGTGGTCGGCCCGTGTTGTGGTTGAGTAAGATCGGTGAGATACCGATTCACCTCCACCGAGACATTCCCGAGAGCGCGACCATCAAATAAGTCACGGTCAAACGAGAACCCACGGGAGAGTGGTACGCCACGTTCGGAATTGGCGTGGACGAAGCTCCGCCTGACAAACCAGAGACGCCCGAGAAGGTCGTTGGTATCGACGTGGGTATTCTCACGTATGCCCACGACACCGATGGGTACGCCATCGAAAGCCCCGAGTTCAGCGACGAGCGCGAACGATTGGAACGCGCCCAACGCGAACTCTCGCGGAAAGAACACGGCTCGGCGAATTGGGAGAAACAACGACAAATCGTAGCCGAACGCCACGCCAATCTCAAGCGAAAGCGTCGGGATTTCCTTCACAAGTTGTCAAACTACTACGCCACCGAGTACGACTTGGTGGCTGTTGAGGACTTGGATGCGAAGGGACTGGTCGAACTGCCCGGCACCTCACGAAATCGGGCGGGAGCGGCGTGGGGGACGTTCCTGCGGATGCTCGAATACAAGTGTGAGCGCGAAGGGACGCACTTTGTCGCCGTCGAGCCAGCAGGAACGACGAAGGAATGCGCGTCCTGTGGCGTTTCGACGGACAAGCCACTATGGGTGCGCGAACACTCTTGTCCCGGCTGTGGGTTCGAGGCGGATAGAGACGCGAACGCGGTCGTCAGACTGCGTCTGACGGGCAGCAAAATCGCTCGCGATTTTGCAACGGCGTGGAACATCCTTTCTCGCGGCCTCGGAGACGTAGGAGTGGTTCACTCCGAATCAACGTCCTCAGAATCGCAAGACGATTCTGATGTGCGGACGAGAGCGCAACTCTCGTCAACGCCTGTGGAGACTGCACTCCCTGCGGATACGCCTGTATCTGCAAAGCGCGTTTGTCGAGGGAACCTCGACAGGCTGTCAGACGTAGTCTGACAACGTCGTGGAAACAGGAAGCCCCATCTGCTCACGGGCGCGAAGCGCCCGTTCGCATGGTTCGTGAGACCTCCGGTCTCACGCTACCCTCAAGGAGCGAACGGCGAAAGCCGTGAGCAAGTAGGGCGGGGGTACAGCGTTCACAAGAGCAAGCTCTTGTGCAGCCCATCAGAACCTTCGGTTCTGAGGACGCCCGCACGACTCAAAAACAATTCTAATCAGAATGGTTAATTAACCACAACCGCTAGCAAGAAACGAGTCGCATGGAGTATAGTCCAAAATACCGACTCTTCCCGACGACCGAGCAACGGGAGAGTCTCTAACGGAAACAGAATCCGAACTGAATCATATATAGGGAAAGAGCTTTCAGACCAAGAGATAAGGCTAAATTATGCCGACCAAACGAACGTCTACTGGCGTCAGTGGTTTGGACGAAGTTCTGGACGGCGGGCTCGTTCGCGGTCGAAACGTTCTCGTGCGTGGCTCGCCAGGTTCAGGGAAGACGATTTTTGGATTGCACTTTGTCTCAGCGGGCATCGATGCCGGAGAGTCGGCTCTATACGTCAATATGGGAGAACCACAGGCGTACGTGGAAGAAGCAGCCGGTGCGTTCGGTCTGAATACCGACCAGATACAGTTCTATAACCTCTCGCCGACCCAAGAGCAGTTCACAGAGCGTAGTTCCTACAGCGTCTTCGAATCAGCAGAGGTCGAAAAGCCGGGGTTCATCACGGCTCTACGCAGCAAGATTGACAAGATGGAACCGGATCGTGTGTTGCTTGACCCGATCACTGAGTTTCGGTATCTCACCAGCGACGAACGGCAATTTCGCTCAGGTATTCTTGGGCTCCTCGACTATCTCAAAGACATAGACGCAACGGTAATGCTCACTTCGCAGGCCGGCGGTTCGGTCACGGATGACGATCTTCAGTTTCTCGTCGACGCTGTCGTCTCACTCAATGTAACCCCTGAGAGTAGAGTAGTCCACGTCTCCAAGTTCCGGGGGTCGTCGTTCCGGCGTGGAAACCACTTTTATGATATCACCGACGAAGGGCTGACGGTCTGGCCGACGCTCGTTCCCAGCGAACAGGAACGAGAGGTCGAATCGGGGACGCTCTCTTCGGGCGTGGCGGAACTCGACGAGTTACTCTACGGTGGCTTAGACCAAGGAACAGTAACAATACTCAGTGGTCCAACAGGCGTCGGCAAGAGCACAACCGGCCTCCAGTTTCTCGTACAGGCAGCCCTCGAGGGCAAAAAAAGCCTGTTATTCCAGTTCGAGGAGGCCGAGCGAACCATCCGCAAGCGGGCCGACGCAGTCGACATCCCGTTACAGGCTGCGCTGGATAGCGGAGCGATGTCGATTGTCGAAATCGGTCTGGATGAGTATACCATTGGGGAATTCGAGCAACTCGTCCGCGAGGCAGTCAACGATGGCACCGAAGTGGTGATGATAGATGGTTCGCAGGGCTTTCAAGAAAACCTCCGGGGGCTTGATAACACGACGGGTGGCTTGTTGCGGATTGGTCGATTTCTGCGGGCCGCTGGCGTTTCTACCATCCTCGCCAATGAGGTGCACAATATCACTGGGGACTTCCATGCGACCGAAGAGCGGACGAGTAATCTTGCGGACAACATCGTCTTTTTGCGCCACGTCGAGTATCGCGGGGAGATGCGGAAGGTAATCGGGACGCTCAAGATGCGGACGAGCGACTTCGAGCGCAGCCTTCGGGAACTCGATATCACGGGAGACGGTATCACCGTTGGGGAGCCACTTCCCCAACTCCGGGGCATTCTCACCGGAACCCCGGAGTGGGACAATGAGGATGCTGGCGGACAAGACAACCATGTTGGCGAACAAAAGTAGCGTCGCGCCAAAGCGACCGAACGAGCATCGCAGTCAACAGCTTCGGATCCCAGTCTCATGACCGATCAGAGTGCGAAACGAGGGAGGGTCAACAGAGCAAAGGGAACTCCAATCTGGGTCGCTGACACGGACGGAACAAACGAGTACGTCAGTGAAGGGGTTGAATCTCAATCAGGCTATACGAGCAAGGGAGCCGTTAGCAACAGCCCACATATCCTCCAAGGGGTGCAACACGCCGTCGAACCCACGAACGGCGTCCAGAATCTCTCGGAAATCGTGCCCGGTGATGGGACACTGGACCTCAAGCCGGGTCCGCTTCGACAGATCCTCAGTGAGGAACTCGAAAAGCGCCGGGAGGCGTTCTCAGATGCCGAGACTACGAAGCTGGAGCCACCTGATCCGAGAACACACGTACTGGCAAACGCGTTGCTCTCGTCGATGTTTCGGAACCTCGTCAACAACACCGTCCGGGATACCCATACCGCTCAACGGAGGGTGATCATCACCGGCGAAGAAGGAGACGAGTCAGTTCGCGTCAGGACTGTCGACAGCGGATCGGAAATTCCGGATGAGAGAAAACAGAGTCTGTTCGGGGAAGGTAAAAAAGGGCTGAAAGGCTGGGGGACCGGAATGGGCCTGTTTCTCCTCGAGAGCTACGGCGGAGACGTCTGGACTGAGGACAGAGCGAGGAGCGAACCGTTCGGTGGTCCAGAGGAAGGGGGTCAGATCGACGTGGCCTCTGTTGTCGAGTTACCGGCGATATTGAAACGGAACAAAAGCGAGGGGAATTAGAAATGAACGGACCATATCCCACGGACAAATCGGTCGATGATGAACTCACGCAGGCGGCACTGTTTCCCCTCCTCTCCGGGGATGGAAATCAACGATTGGTGGTTGAGTGGATCGAAGCCAATGACAGCTATACGCTGGTTGATCCGGATCAGCCGATCGAAACGGCGACGTTCGATTGCTGTATCCTCGATGGGGAGATGCTACAGACACACGCTGAGACGCTTCGGGCCCGGAAGCACGAGACGAAGCCAGTCCTGTTGCCGTGTCTCCTGCTCGTGCCGGAGGCAGACCTTTCGGTTATTGAAACTGACCGCGGAGAGATCGCAGATAGCGTCGTATTCGAAACCGCTGACGAGGTAGTCTCGATGCCGATCAAAAAAGCCGAACTGGAGTGGCGGATACAGGCACTCGTCAGATTACGAACCCAGTCACTGCGCCTCCACGAACGGACGGAGACGCTGGAGCGGTTCAGACAGGCTGTTGAGGCCTCCGGTCACGCGATTTTGATGAGCGACACGGATGGAAAGATTGAGTACGTCAACCCGGCGTTCGAATCGATTACGGGCTACAGTCAAGAGGAAGGTCTCGGCAAGTTCACCAACCTGCTCAACTCCGGAGAGATGAGTATCGACTACTACGACGAACTCTGGGATACGATTACCTCCGGTAATACTTGGCGCCGGGAAATCACCAACCAACGTAGCGACGGCTCGCAGTACGTCGCCGATCAGACGATAGCACCAATTGTCGAAGACGGCGAACCGAAGGCGTTCGTCGCCGTTCAGAACGACATCACCGAATACAAAGAACTCGAAAGTCGGCTCTTGCTGTACCGTGATATCGTTGAGCGGCTTGACGATCCGATCATGCTCCAGACCTCTGAGGGGACGTTTCGGCTGGTCAACAGCGCCCTGTGTTCGTTCGCCGGACTTTCGAGGGAGGAACTGTTTGATGATAAAGAGTACTCGTTTATGGACTCGGAAACTGCTAGGACGATTGCCCGACAGAAACAGCGCGTAATCGAGACTGAAGAGCCGGTCGAATATAGCGTCCAGCCGACGTTCGAATACAGCGACAGGGAGGCAATCTTCTATACGACCCGATACCCCTACTACGAGGACTGCGAGCTTGCCGGCACGCTGGCAATCTGCCGGAACGTGACTGATCTCGAAGAACGAACCCGCCAGCTCCACGTGTTCGACAACATTCTGCGACACAATATCCGCAATGATCTGAACGTGATCCACGGTTGGGGCGAACAGCTCCGAACCGATCTTGAGGGCGAACTAGAAGTCGCCGCCGACGCCATCGTTGACCGGGCCGAAGCCTTGTTGACGACGAGTCAGAAATCGCGAGAGATTACGGCTGCTCTGAGTGAGCCACGCGAGCCGACCCCGGTAGATCTTGGACAGGTACTCCGGGTTCTCGCCGAGAAGACGGGCGACGACTGGCCCAACGCAGATATCGACGTCACAGGCCCGAGACAACTCGTCGTCTCCGCGACCGAATCGATCGATGCCGCACTCGAAGAGCTGTTCACCAATGCTGTTATTCACCACGACAATAAAGAACCCCGTGTGCGGGCTGACCTCGCTGCGGACGGATCGTGGGCCACTCTCACCGTGCGGGACAACGGCCCGGGCATTTCAGAGTTCGACAGAAACGTCCTCGAATCCGGTGAGGCCATCGAAGCACTCTCACACGGCAGCGGACTGGGACTGTGGCTGATCTACTGGACAATCAACCGTTCCAAAGGCGAGATTCGCGTCGACGACCGCGAACCACGCGGCACCGAGATCACAATCCGCCTTCCGCTGGCAACCGATTGATAGCTCTACAGAAAAGCAGCGAGAGTGCCTCGAGGCTTGACCCCGAGGGTGAATCGCGTAAGCTATCTTTCTTTGAGGAGAGAATCCCGTCGTTTTACGACGGGCGTGAATCCGATAAGACCTCCACAACCCACGCTCGGCAGTAACACGGATATTCAAGTATCATCGTATCGTAGCATGACGTACACCGAGGCGGTTACACCGCCCACTCAAATGCACAATATCGGGACTCCGAGAACCAGAATGTTTGAGACACCCTCTCGAACCGCTGTG
>LFCJ01002703.1_pt1 | contig 12803 bp, 15 predicted proteins | sample 643141 | NCBI WGS metagenome assembly LFCJ01 (sample SAMN03766243, study PRJNA286221) | soda lake metagenome | biome: soda lake; feature: Kulunda steppe; material: water; isolation source: sample B1-Br-g2 brine of Lake Bitter-1 | place: Russia: Kulunda steppe | collected 2010-07 | reverse complement strand
GATCCACTCGACGTGCCTGGGTTGTTGATCAACCTCCCCGCGCTGGGTGCGATCGTCGGAACGATCGCCGGATTACTCGTGTTGATGTACATGGTCCTGAAAGGGCGTGCCCACGCGGGGCTTCCGCTGCTCAACGGCGGGGCGATCGGGGGGTATCTCCTCGGTGCGTTCGCAAGCGGTATCCCCATCCTCACTGCACTCGGATTCTAGCCATCCGAGGGCAGCCGGTAGCTCGGCCCGTCGTCTGTATCTTGGACTTCGATTCCCATCGCCTCGAGTTCGTCCCGGAGTTCGTCGGCCCGTTCGTAGTTGCCGGCGTCGCGTTCGTCCTCACGGACCTCGAGGACGAGAGAAACGACGTCGTCAGCCAGATCGGCGCTGCCGGTCGTCTCGCCGATAAACGAGAGCCCGAGTACGTCACCGAGTTCGGTAAGCGTCTCGACTGCCCCACGCAGCCCACGGTAATCGTACGCCTCGTGTTCGTCGACGTGGGCATTGATCCCAGCAGCGATCGAGAGCAGCGCCGACTGGGCCTCGCGCGTGTTGAAGTCGTCGTTCATCGCCGTAGTAAACGACTCTCGAGCGTCGTCAACTGCCCCGCGAAGCGACTCGTCTTCGAGTTTCGTTCGGGCATCAGGCGAGTCGAGCGCTTCGATGGCCGTCTCGTAGGCGCGCTCGAGTCGGTCCCAGCGCTCTTCGGCCTCGGCGATCGTCTCGTCGGAGTAGAGTTGCTGGCTGTTGTACGACCCCGCGGTGAGGAAGGTTCGAAGTACGTTCGTCCCCCACTTCTCGACGGCGTCTTCGACGGTGACGAAGTTGCCAAGACTCGAGGACATCTTTTCTTCGGCCATCTGGAACAACTCACAGTGGAGCCAGTAGTTTGCAAACTGCTGGTCGGTCGCGGCTTCGGACTGGGCGATTTCGTTTTCGTGATGGGGAAAGACCAGATCACGGCCACCGACGTGGATATCGAGGGTTTCACCCAAGTGGGTCATGCTCATCGCCGAGCACTCGATGTGCCAGCCCGGCCGACCCTCACCCCAGGGCGAGTCCCAGGTGAGTGCGGTCTGACAGGCATGTTCGGGATCGCTGGCTCCCTCGTGGCGGTGGTCGTGGATAGCTGTCTCGTCGACACCGCCGGCCTTCCAGAGGGCGAAATCGGCTGGATTGCGCTTTTCCGATTGCTCCTCGGGATCGCCCTGGGATTCGATCTCCTCGAGTTCCTGATTCGAGAGTTTGCCGTACTCATCGAAACTCCGGACGTCGAAATACACCGATCCGTTCGACTCATAGGCATACCCCTTCTCGACTAACGTCTCGACGAGGTCGATGATTTCGGGGACGTGTTCGGACACTCGCGGATAGACCTCCGCCCGCAGGAGGTTGAGCGATCGCATATCCGATAGCGTCCGCTCGATGTACGTTCGCGCGACGCTTTCTTCGTCCTCACCGAGGTCGTCTTCGCCGACGCGGGCGACGATCTTCTCGTTAATATCGGTAAAGTTCTCGACGTGGCGGACGTCATAGCCTAGATACTCGAGCCAGCGGTGCATGACGTCGACGTGGACCCACGAGCGAGCGTGGCCCAGATGTGGCGGATCCGAAACCGTCAGGCCACAGTAATAGAGCAAGACGTTCTCGGGATCCTGTGGCTCGAACGGCTCTTTTTCCCCCGTCAACGTGTTCGTCACGTGTAGGCTCATCACCACGACCTACCCCCGGCCCGTCCTTAAACGCTATCAAAAGGGGCAAGATAGCGACCCATGTCGGCCGTTTAGCTATGAGACGGGAATCGACTCGAGGGCCGCTTCGACCGCTCGGACCGCGTCTGCCCCGTCACGTCGGTCGACGATGATGAACAGGGCCTCCTCTGCGACGCCCGCGCCAACGGGTTCGATACCCTCGATTGTAAAGCGCTCGAGCGTGGCGGCGAGTGCCTCGGAGTCGACCTCCCCAGTTGCGACGATTGCCGTCTGCTCGTCGCCGACGGAGCCAAAGGCGGTGGTGCCAACGACGAGCATCGCCGACTCGCGTGCGTCGTCGATCCGTCCAAACCCGCGTTCCATCCGGACGCGGACATCGCGCGATTCGGTCTCGTGATCTGGGAGTTCGTCTGCGTACCGACGCAACGCCGTCGCGATCGCATCGGTTTCACCCTCGAGGTCGAGAAACCGGGCCGCAGCGGTGTAGTTGACGATGCCCGCTCGTAACGCACGCAACAAAAACGGGTGGTCCGCGACAGCGTCCCGTGTTTCGGCAGCTACTGACATGTGGCCGATACCGGGCCGCTGTCGTATAAACACGTTGGCACAGGCCGACCGCGAGCCCTCCCGGGGGCAGACGAGACCACGGTGCTTTTTGCTCGAGCGCCCTACCGAATCGGTATGAACCCCGAAGACGTCGAGGAACGGATCGAATCTGCCCTCGAGGACGCCGACGCAACGGTCACGTACGCCCGCGACGAACACGACGACGACCACCTGGCAGCGACTGTCGTCTCGCCGGTATTCGAGGACCTCTCGCTTGTCGACCAACACCAACAGGTCTACGACGCACTGGGTGAACACATGACAACCGACATCCACGCACTCGAGCTCTCGACGTACACTCCCGAAGAATACGAGGACGCCTGATACGGGTTGTTGTACCGGCCCACCCACCGGACGTGTCGCGGTTGGACCGAGAATGACGGACAGCGATTCGTATACTGGCGGACGTCCGTCGTGAATCGCCGCCACGGGGTGGCGATCAGACAGTTCCGTCCGATAGTATATGAGCACACCGTAAGCGCTCTCCTGTCTATTGGTTCGAGACGGAACCGCAGTTTTATCCTTCAGTCCTGATAGGCTACAGATATGGAATCGCTACACCCGCGAATCCGGCTGCTGTGGATCGTCCAGGGGGTGATCTACGCCGTCATCCTCGGCCTCGTTCTTCTGGCCGTCGATCGGTGGGCACTCAACGTCCCGACAGTCGCCCTCGCGGGCGTCGTTTTCGGCGTCTTCGTCCTCGGTGGGCTCTATGCAGTTCGACTCTATCAGGTCTGGAAGTTCGAACTCCAGTCGGATGCCCTTTACCTAGAGCGAGGCGTCATCACGTTCGTCGAGACCGCCGTCCCCTTCGTTCGCGTTCAACACGTCGACACTCAGTTTGGGCCCGTCGAACGGCTGCTCGGGCTCTCGAGTGTCGTCGTCTACACGGCGGGATCGCGAAACGCCGACGTCCGCATTCCCGGCTTGCCGCCCGAACGGGCACGGGACTTACAGGATACCCTTCGTGAACTGGCCGTCGAAAGCGAAGCTGATGACGCGGTCTAGTATGAACCGGCTTCATCCACTCAGCGCCGTTTCCTACGCCGTCCGGTATGGGTTTCTCTGGCTCTCGCTGTCGCTGTTTCTCGTCGGTGCCCTCGCAAGCATCTCCGAGCTACTAAGCGGCCGCTGGGTGCCAGTGGCCGCTGTGGGGGGATTGGCGTTCGGTATCGGCTACGGTATCGCTTACTACTACCGATTTGGCTACCGGATTACCGACGATACGTTCGATGTCGCCTCTGGGGTCGTGGCTCGACGCTCGCGTGAGATACCTTACGGCCGCATTCAGAACGTCGACATTCGGCAAGGTGTCTTCCAGCGACTCGTCGGACTTGCCGTTGTCTCGATCGAAACTGCTGGCGGCCAGAGCACCGAAGCCGCGCTCAACTTCGTCAGCGAAGCCGAGGCCACACGACTCCAAAACGAAATCCGTCGCCGAACCGCAGACGGAAAACGCAAAGCCCACTCCGACGACGAAAGAGACGACTCGAGTGTCACCGACCAGGAGTTCATCGGACCACTGCCGGCTTCGGAGTTCGACTCCGACACCCCCTCGAGTGAACACGCCGGAATCGGACCGGGACCGGGTGCTGGCGACAGGATCCACGACCGTTCGCCAACGGAGTTCGAAGAACCGGAACGAAAACGACTGTTCGACCTCGAGGCTCGAGAGCTGTTGCTTTACTCGTTTACGTCGTTTCGACCCGCTGCCGTTGCGGCCGTTCTGTTCATTTTCTTTTTCATGACTGATACAATTATTGAGTATCTCCTCGCGATTGCACAACCGCTTGGCGGTCCGGCAGATATTGAAACGGGGACCGCAGGGAGTTACGGAATTTTGACTATCGTTTCGCTGGTCAACGGTATCATCGTTACCTACCTGTTGAGTGTCGCATATGCCTTTGGGACGTACTACGGCTTCCAGCTCGGTCGAATCGACGATGATTTCGTCTACGAACGCGGACTGCTCCAGCGCTATAGCGGGTCGATTCCGACCGGGAAGGTCCAGTCGGTGACCGTTACCGCCAACCCCGCCCAACGATTGATCGGCTATGCCGGCCTCTGGGTCGAAACCGCCGGCTATGGCCCAAGCAGTGATAGTGGGAGTCAGTCGGCGGTGCCACTTGCCGAACGCGGCCGTGTCTACGGATTCACCGAGAGACTGACCGGCGTCGAAACCCCCCGGTTCGAGCGCCCACCACCGGTTGCTCGGCGTCGATACCTGGTCCGCTACTCGCTGGTTGCTGCCGGCCTCGTCGCGGTCGCAGTAGGTGTTACTACTGTGACGATCCTCGAACGGTGGTATCTCGCCGGAGTCGTCTTCGCTGCAGTCCCCGTCGCTGCCCATCTCCGATACGTTAACCTCGGCCACTACGTTGGCGAGGAACACCTCGTGGTCAGACGGGGGTTCTGGAAGCGACGGACGACGATTATCCCCTACTACCGACTCCAGACGGCCAACACACGACGGTCGATCTTCCAGCGCCGCCTCGGTATCGCCTCCGTCGTCGTCGACACGGCCAGTTCCCAGTCGTTTTCGGACGCTGCACCCACGATTTACGACATCGAACTCGAGACAGCACGTGAGGTCCATGCGACCAGCCGACGACGACTCCAGTCTGCACTCAGCGAACGCAGCCAGGATGACGACCTCAGTCTCGATGTCGACTTTACGGACCCTGACTCGAGCGGACCGTAACCGGTCGGTCACTGTGAGTCCGGTCCGTTTCGGTGGCTTTTACCACACTCCCTGCAAGAGGCCTGTATGGGAGATGAGTTCCGTACCGAAGAGGATAGCCTCGGCGAAATGCAGGTGCCCACAGACGCCTACTGGGGCGCACAGACCCAGCGTGCAATTCAGAACTTCCCAATCTCGGGCATCAGTTTCGGACGCCGATTCGTCCGCGCACTCGGTGTCGTCAAAAAGGGGGCCGCACAGGCCAACCGCGACCTCGAGTTAGTCGACGACGAGATTGCCGACGCCATCGTCGAGGCGACCGACGAAGTCATCGCTGGTGAACTCGACGACCAGTTCCCCGTCGACGTGTTCCAGACTGGCTCTGGAACCTCTTCGAACATGAACGCAAACGAGGTAATCGCCAACCGCGCCGCCGAGATCATGGGCGCAGACATCGGCGACCGCGTCGTCCACCCGAACGACCACGTCAACTACGGCCAGTCCTCAAACGACGTCATCCCGACGGCGATGCACGTCGCCGCCTTAGAAGCCGTCGAAAAAGACGTTATCCCAGCACTCGATACGCTCCGTGAGGCCCTCGAGCGTAAGGAAGACGAGTTCGACGATGTCGTCAAAACGGGCCGCACACATTTACAGGATGCAACGCCGGTCACGCTCGGCCAGGAGTTTGGCGGCTACCGTACCCAGGTCGAAAAGGGCCTTGCTCGTGTCGACCACGTCAGAGACCATCTTGCCGAACTCGCCCTCGGCGGAACTGCGACCGGGACGGGCCTGAACACCCACCCCGAGTTCCCCGGACGCGCCGCCGAGTACATCACCAAAGAAACGGGTGTCCAGTTCCGCGAGGCCGACGACCACTTCGAAGCCCAGGCCGCCCACGACGCCATGTCCGAAGCCCACGGCGCACTGCGGGTCGTCGCCGGCTCGCTCAACAAGATCGCAAACGATCTTCGATTGCTGGCGTCGGGTCCCCGAAACGGCCTCGGCGAACTCGAGCAACCCGAAAACCAGCCCGGCTCGTCGATTATGCCCGGCAAGATCAACCCCGTCGTTGCAGAAGCCGTCAACCAGGTCCACAAACAGGTCATCGGTAACGACGCTGCCGTCTCTGCTGGTGCAGCAGACGGCCAGATCGATCTCAACCTCTACAAACCCGTTCTCGCATACAACTTCCTCCAGTCGGCTGAACTCATCTCGAACGCAAGCCAGGTCTTTGCCGAACGGTTCGTCGACCCACTCGAGGCCAACGATGAATTCTGTGAAACCCAGGTCGAACAGTCGATGGCGCTTGCCACCTCGCTTAACGTCCACATTGGCTACGACAAAGCAAGCGAGGTCGCCAAAACGGCGCTCAAAGAGGACAAAACCGTCCGCGAAGTCGCTCTCGAGAAAGAGTATCTCACTGAGGAGGAAGCCGACGAGGTACTCGACCCGCGTAAAATGACCGAACGCGGGATCCTCGGACAGGATCACTAACTTCGGTCGAACCCGACTCGAGCGGCCCGTCCTAAGCGTGGTTCACGTGAGTTCTTTTCAGTATCCGATTATATATAGATATCAAACAAACGACGGTGAGTCGGTTGTACTCAACCTGGCAAAAACAGGAGAACTCGCATTCGAGTACACAGGATATCCAGTCAGTGTTTCGTTCCGATACGTTGGCTCCAAATCGGCTTAGTGAAGCCCAATCACTGTCGAATACGGCGGAATAAACAAACCCAAGCAGTTTTTATGGAGGCTCACGTCTGACGAACTATGCACACCTGTCGCAACTGCAACCAGTCGTTCCAGACCGAACTCGCCCTCGAACTTCACCGCGATACGTGCAGCGACGGACAGCTTTTCTGTCAAGTATGTGGCGATCGGTTCCGGGAGGCCAAAGCAACCCAAGATGGGTGGCATTATGACTGTCCAAACGCCGACTGTGACGGCAGCGGACTCCGCGAAGACCTCTATCGGGTCGAAGACGTCCGGGCCGCGACCCACTGATCAGGATACCCATCGAGGCAAACGATTTTTTCGGTTGTGAGCTGACACTCGAGTGCAATTGCGTTCAATTCTTCGTGTCCCGGCTGGCGTTTACTCGATTTCTTTTCGCCCGCTGATCGTTTCGGGGACGAGTCGAAACGCCTGAAACGACACGTCTGATCGTGGCTGGTCGAAGATGTCGACCGTCGGAATATCGATCGCCCACATACCCTGGACGGCGGCCGACTCGTGTGGAAACTCACTCAGTGGCTCGAGCGTGCCGGTTGCGACGACACTTTGCCAGCGCCCCTCGACCTGGTCGAAGACGACGAACGATACCGGTTCGTCTATATAACTCGATTTCTCGGTGCCTGGCGGAAACGAGAGGTTGAAATAAAAGTGGCCGCGATCGGGGAAATACCCATACGAAACCGGCAACGAGGCCGGCGGTTCCCCGGCGTCGGTCCCAAACGAGAGGACGCCAACGCCGCCGGTTTCCAGAAACTCGGTTCGCTCGTTTTCGGTCAGTTGTACCCAGCGAAGCCCAGGCATACCCGCGGCTACCACGTCACTCGCTAAAATATGCGTGTGCTGTCTAGCTCGTGATGAAACACGCCCGCCACCGCGGGTTCGCCGTCGGCTGGGAGTTCCCCCGGCGTTTATACCACTCGCCGCCGCTGACGCCAGTATGGACGTTGGGCTCACCATTGGCGACTCCATCGATCGTGCGGCGAACACCATAGAGGGCTTCGATCTGGCCGAGTTCTCCATCGTCGAAGGCGTCGACCCGGCGACTATCGACGCCGACAGACTACAGGACGTCCTCGAGTCAGCCGACGCGGATCTCTGTGTTCATCTGCCGTTCAAACAGGTCGTCGTCACACCCGTCCCCGAGATCAACGAGGCAATCTGTACCTCCCTGGGCCGGCTCATAGAGTGGGCTGGCGAGGTCGGTGCGAGGAAGGCTGTCTTGCACGGTACCGCACGAAATCCACACGAGACGGATCTCCGGCCACTGTTCGCCGAGCAACTCGAGGCGATTGGGGCTGTCGGGGCGGAGGCAGGCGTCGAACTCGTCGTCGAAAACGTCGGCCACCAGAAACGAGGCCTGCCACTGTCAGTGCTTGGTGACCTCGCCGAGGAGACAAACACCGCGGTCTGTTTCGATGTCGGTCATGCCTACATGGAAGACGGCGATGATGGCGTCGACCGGTTCCTGTCGAGATATGGCGACCTCGTCTCACATCTTCACGTCCACGACGCTCGAAGCCGGGGTGACACCCACATACCGATCGGGGCTGGGGAGATCGACTACGGAATCGTCGCCGAGCACCTGGGTGGGTTCGACGGTACCGTCGCCGTCGAGGTGTTCACTGACGATCGCTCTTTGCTCGACGATACTGCTCGTCGAATACAGGCTACGCTCTCGGGATAACCTGCCTGCCGTCGCTGACGGTGTGGTGACAGTAACTACTCACTGTGACTGCTCACCACGTTATCCAGCGTCAAGATCGACGTGTTCGAACAGCGTCTCGAACTCTTCTGGGAGCTGATTTCGAGCTTTCTCGATGTTCCCTGGTGGGACGATTTCTGCGACGATGGCGATCACTTGCTGGGCGTGATAGTTGGCATCGGACCGATCGACGCCCTCCCGGTCGGCGACCCGCTCGAGAAAGTCCTGATAGTCGAATCGCTGGCCGTGCTCGGCCTCGGTCAGATACCGGTCGATCTCCATCGGTAGCGGGCTCGCAAGATCCGTCGCCTCGCCCTCGTGGAGTCGTTCCCCGAGCGTCGTTAACACCGCCCGAGTCGCCCTGACTGCCTGTCCAAACTGTGCGTACTCGAGTCGGTGTTGTACCTGACCGACGAACTCCTTGTAGTTCATCCCGGGCCATCCTCATTCCGAGCAGTGACATAACCCTTGGCCAGGACGGCGACGATCACTCGGTTAGTAGCATTACCGGAAGCATGATCGCAACGCCGAGGGCGACGCCGGCGAGCAGTTCCCGACGACCACCACCACGAAGCCCATCCCCACGCTCGAGTGCTTCGGGGAAGATGTCGTGGATGACGAGGTAGATCATCGCTCCGGCAGCGAAGCCAAACCCAAAGGGGAGAAACTCTCGAGCGACGGTGACGAATATGTATGCGATGGCCGCCCCGATCGGCTGTGGAATACTCGAGAAGACGGCCCATCCAAAAATCCGCCAGTTTGAGACTCCATATGTGTGCAGTGGAATCGCAACGGCGAGCCCTTCGGGAATGTTCTGGATCGAGATTGCAACTGTAATAAATATCGCGAGTGCGGGGACTGTGAGTCCAGCAAGTACCAGTTCTCCCTCGACACCGAGATCCGCGAAGGCAACACCCAACGCGACTCCCTCCGGGAAACTGTGGACGGTCAACACGCCGACGATCAAGACGAGTTTTCGGAAGTCAGCTTTGGGCATCTCCCGGGGCTCGAACTCGTAGTCAGTGATGATTGCGTCGGCGACGACCACCAGCGCGATGCCGACGAGAAGGCCAATCCCGACCTGTCCCAGTGATCCTTCCTCGAGTCCCTCGAAGATGAACCCAAACACCGACGCAAACAGCATAATCCCGCCCGCAAGCCCCCACAGTACGACCGTTACCCGGTCGCTGATCTCGTCGACGAAAAAAAACGGCAGCGTCCCGAGTCCACAGACGATGGCGGTAAACACCCCCGCAGCGACGACCAACCCGAGCCCTTCGACGACCATCTGTACGTGCTCTGAGGGACGACGGTCCCAATAGGGTATCGATCCATCGACAACCGGACCGACACACCTCCGTGGACGGATAGTATTTTACCGCGAGGTGGGGTAGGACCCGCCGATGTCTGAGACGGTCCTCGTTCCAATCGACGGCTCACCGATGTCACAGCATGCACTCGAGTACGCCATAGAGAGCCACCCCGAGGCGACGATCGTCGTCTTTCACGTACTCGATCCGGCCGAACCGGGCTACAGTACCGCGGCGGATGTTGACGTGCGAACGGAACCGCCACACGGGTCTGCGGAGTGGTACGATCGAGCCACCGAAGAACAACGTCAACTGTTCGAGCAGGCACGCGAACAGGCAGACAACTACGGCCTCGAGCTACGGACCGAAGACGAAATCGGCGACCCGGCCCGTGAAATCGTCGATTTCGTCGAACAACAGGAAATCGACCACGTCGTCATCGGCAGTCACGGCCGATCGGAACCGACCCGCCTTCTGCTCGGAAGCACCGCCGAACTCGTCGTTCGCCGCTCACCGGCTCCAGTGACAGTCGTTCGCGCTGATTCTGTCAGCTGATAACTCACTGTCTGACTACCGAACGACCGTCACCGGCACACTGGCACGCTTGACGACGAGCTCGGCAGTGCTTCCCATCCACGCCTTGGCGACGGCTCCACGGCCACGGCTCCCGATGACGATCTGATCGACCCCGAGATCCTCAGCCGTCGCAACGATCGATTCTGCAGGCGAGCCAACGGTCGTTTCGATCTCGAGCGTCGCGTCTTCGGCCGCCTCACTAACTTTGTCGATTGCCTCGCCCATGATCTCCTCTGCGATCTCGCGTTGGTCTTCGAGCCAGTCGTCGGAAAGCGGCGGCAGCTGTTTTTCTTCATGCGGAGTAACCTGAAACGGGTCGATCGCATAAAACAACACGAGTCGACTCTCCGGAAACGTCTCGATAGCGTACTCGAGGGCCTGTTGGGCATCCATCGATCCATCGTGTGGCACCAGAATCGTGTGAGCCATCTCGTTTTACATCTCGAGTGCAACCCTCTAAACTCTCCCCCCTCGGCGAACCGATAGATGTTCACCGACTATGGCCTCAAGCGAGATGGGATCTGCCCGATATCAAACGACATCGACGACAGGTCGGTCGTCGAGCAAACGCGTCAACACGATCCGCGATGGATCGCGCCGATCGCGTATCTCGGCTGCGATCGTTCGAGCCGTTCGCTCGAGATCGGGTGTATCGACCATGTTGAGCACCGGCACGACTCGAGCACCCGCAGGGACGTCCTTCCATCCCCCGCGGTCGCTCGTCAAAACTGTCGCAACGTCTGCTGGCATAATCGACTCGCCCTGCTCTTTTTCGGTAAGTTGTCCAACCCGCTCTGGGCGATGGACGTACTCCTCATCCAGAGGTTTCCCAACGACTCGAACACCTGCGACCGGAACGACGACGTCCGCTGCAGCCGGTAGCTGTGGCTCCCGATCGTTCGGCGCTTTCAACCACCGCGTGCGTGCCCCATCGGCTTTTACCAACACGCTCACCTCACCGGGGACCACCGCGGCGATCGCGTCGACCGTCTCGGGTGCATACCCCCGATACCGATCCGACCGCTCTCTGTCTGCGACCAACCCCACCGGCCACTCCGTTATCGAGTCGATCACCTCGAGCGGTGACTCACTCACCCGCAGGTCGGCTACCTGATCGACAAACGGCGGAATACGAACCGTTGCCGTCACGATTGCTCGCTCGAGGCGATCCGCCAACGCATAGAGCGTCGACTTTTTGCCACCGGCACCGACGACACACACGACAGATCCGCGGGCACAGATGGCCTCCTCGAGTTCCATACCAAAACCACAGAGACGAGAGGCTTGAGTGTGGGGTGTCGGTCTGACCTGGCGGGCGACCCAGGAAGAATATAGCGGCATGCGATTTATATGTTTGTCGATGACCACGTTTTCCAGTTCGAGACGTGGACAAAACGGCCAACTCGAGCAATCCGATGAGTCACATTCGGCTACAGTCTAACGACTGCGTGAACGTGGTCGAGAAACGAATATCGATCCAGAGGATATTGAACACTCGAGTAGATGGCAGGTGCTCGAGTTTGTATCTCGACTCATGTCTCTCCTTTGAGTAACACTGTATACGGACTCACGGGACTGTATACTCACTTAATCTCAACTGAAGTCACTACTTTTGGTGTGAAAGCTACACCCTCAATTACGATAAGGACTCTTATACTGAATAGTAGGTAAATTGAATATCATCGAGTGTGATCGGTCTTCTATGAGCGACTCGGTCGACACATCGAAACAGTCGATTAAAACCTACCTCCCAGCGTATCAAAAAGACGAGTGGCAGGCTCACGCGTCCGCCCTCGATATGAGCCAGAGTGAGTTCGTTCGGACGATGGTCCAGGCCGGTCGAAAGGGGTTCGAACCCGACCGTGAGGAACCTACTTCTGCCGACTCTGACCCCAGGGGTAACGCCCTCGAGAACCGGGTCCTCGAATTACTCTCGGCTGACACGTATTCGTGGGACGAACTCCTCGAAGCGATCAGCGACGACATCGAGTCACGACTCGAGGAGACACTCGAGGAACTTCAGGCCGAAAACCGGATTCGCTATAGTGGCCGCGAGGGTGGATACACGACGATGGGTGAGGCCGATGGCAACTGAGACGAGTCCGGATCCGGACGCCGTCTCCGATCCGATCGAGTATTTCCTCGAGGACCAACGGTTCCACGATAAAAGTGACCGAACCCTCGACGCCTACGAACGCGTCTTACGGCGATTTGAGCGATTTCTCGAGGAACGGTTCGATAGACCGGGTCGGCTCGAGGGGGCCACCAGACGAGAGTGTATGGCCTGGATTCACTCGCTTCGAGGCGACTACGAGTCGAGTACGATCGCGACGTATGCCTCCTATCTCAACCGATTTTTTGAGTATATGACTCGGGTTGGCATCTTCGAGGACAACCCGATGGCACTCGTCATGGAGGAGTTATCGGAATCGATCGACACCGATCCGACCAGACGGGATATCTCGGTCGTCGAGATGCGATCGTTC
>LFCJ01002702.1_pt1 | contig 12804 bp, 15 predicted proteins | sample 643141 | NCBI WGS metagenome assembly LFCJ01 (sample SAMN03766243, study PRJNA286221) | soda lake metagenome | biome: soda lake; feature: Kulunda steppe; material: water; isolation source: sample B1-Br-g2 brine of Lake Bitter-1 | place: Russia: Kulunda steppe | collected 2010-07 | reverse complement strand
TAAGCTCTTCATATATTTCTTCTACCGATCCTTGTAGATTATATTCCTCCTGTTCAATCTTCTGTCCTACGATCTCTGTTAGTTCGGTGTGGTACCAGACCTGTTTTTCGTAGGAAGCGTTGAATTTGTCCCAGAACTCTTCACCCTGCGCTGACTCTTCTTGTTTCATAGATCTAACGTTGTCGATCTTATCACTCACTTTGACCGCAATTTCATCCATCGGTGCGTCTTCTAGATGTTCAAGAGTACTTTCTTTTCTCTCCCTCCAGCTCAATGATTTATCGTCTTCGCTTGCACCGTCTACCAGTCTTCTAACTGTCGGCCCGAACTTATCTTCTATGCTCTCAAGTGTTACATCCTGTACATCTTCTGTTACATCGTGGAGGTATCCTGCAGCAACTACTTCCTCTTCGAAGCCGTAGTTTGACAGTGTTCTCCCTACCTGTGATACGTGACTGAAGTATGGCACCGTCTTTCCCTTCCTGGTCTGTCCCTCATGTGCTTTTTGTGCGTAGCTTCTTGCGGACTCGACTAAGTCTTCCATAACAGTGTTAACTGGAAGCCCTATGTTTTTATCGGTAGTTATAGGCCGAATATTCCTGATTTATACTCACACAAAAAACAGGAGTGTTCAAAACTGACGAACACTAATATGTTCGTTAGAGACGAACACACCAATGTTTTTAATAAATTTTGAGATTACTCATAAGTTAATACATGCCTCTCGAGAGTTCAAAAAGATCGAACAGCCTAAAGAAGCTGGGAGAATGGTTAGAACAAGAAGACCTGATACCAGAAAAAAATGATGACACACAGGCTATACTATGGCCAGGAAACACCGCTCTTGCAGCCTCACTGGAACAAACAGATGAGATAGAACGCATATTGGCTTGTGGACCTAACAACCACAATATACTCTATGAAAATTTGCAGGATACCGTAGCAGCACCTTACCTAACACACGAGCTCTCTACAACGTTTAAAGACGAAGGTTTTAATCCTGAAAACATATTTGATCTGGAGTACGGCTGGGCTATAATCTCAGATTTAACCAGAGACTATGAACCCTGCCTAGAGAGCCATAAAGAGGGCCTAAACAGAATAGCAGAAACCTCTAAAAAGCATCTCAGACCGGGTTCAACAGCAGTATACAATCTTGAAGACGTAGGAGATTACTTTGTTAATCCTGTGGCAGAACAGTTTGAAACCTATAGAGAGGCTGAAGAGGTTTACGCAGAACTTTTCCAGGATGTCTTGGAAGACCATTTTGAACATGTAAATATCTACTCAGACCACGATATGGAGCATCGTAATATTCACGTAGTCGGTCAGAAACTCAACGAGTGTTCAAATTACTAGAACACTCATGCCCTTCAGAACCAATAAAGTCCAGAACAAAGAAGGTATAACAGAAACCAGTGAATCAGAGCTGTCGAAAATATCGGCGAAAATATACCTTCTTTATTATAGAGCACATCATTCCAGAATACCCAAGCTAATTGATCAAGAAGTATCCAATAACCACAAACCCGCACATTTAAGATATACCTTCTTTATTATGAAGGGTTTTCATAAAGTGCCCAAAAACAATCCAAAAACAAAGAATGTTCAAAATAAACAAACACTCTCTAAAGACACAAACAAAAGAAAAATTACAGAAACTACTTTATTGTTCATTTAATAATCCGCCCCTATGGTAAGTTGGAGATATATACTTATTGAGGCTAAAGACTCTGAGAAAACACTGGCAAAATTAAATGCCTCATTTGACATAGAAGAGAGAGTAAAAGTTATAAGCGAAAATCTAATACAGATAAGCGGCACAAAACTTTACCCAGACAGAAAAAAATCGAATAATAAAGACAAACTCAAAGACATAGGAGATTCAATAGATAGAATATTGTTTGTTTCAGGCAACAACACCTCAGATAGCATCTATGCAGAGCTATTCAAAGTGAATACAGACAAAATAACTAAAATAGACTCAGAACACTCTCGATGGAATATAGGGGACAGATACGAGTGCAATTCCTATCTTCCTGCTTATTTTTATAGAAAACACGGCTTCAAGATGACCGATAGATATGTCAAAAATATTGACTATGAAACTCTATACGACCCTGAAAGCAGCTCCTCGGATCTCAGATGTCCTGCATGCAGGAACAAAAATGTAAAGGAAGATTGCTGGGACGTGAAGTGTAAGCGATGTAGTTACTCAAACTCAAAGCCCTGGTTCGAAGAACCAGATAAATTTGAAGAATTTGTCAAACACCCTAGAGAAGACTGGAAGCCGTGTTATAGCTCAAGATGGCGAAACCTAGTAGAAAAAATAAGAATAAGTTTTTAGGAACCTCTTGTAGAGCAAAGTAATTTTTACAGCTTCCAGATACTGAATTATAGGTTGTTCATAATGAATAAACACTCTTTCTAGCTATATTTCACCAAGTGGTCAAAACAGTAAGTTTTTAACAGTATTGTATGTTCGTTATTTACGAACACTATCTTGTTCAGAAAGTTTAAACACCCTCAAGGTCTTTGTGAGTCTAAAATCGGCTTTTTCAACAAAAAAATTACTTCATAGAATAAACAGGATAGTTTAGATTATGAGCAAGGAGTTGGTATTGGAAGAGATGAGTGACTCCAGCAAAGGTTTGATAGTAGTCTCTGATATCAACAGCGATCCATTTAGTACACCTTTTGATGAAGTAGTTGAGTATGCGAAAGACAATGGTTTCTCGGTTGTGAGGATTGATGCTTGGGAAGATACTGAAGAGTTAGGAGAAATGACCTTGGAAGAAGTTCACCAGTTAATCGATGAAAGTCGTGAGTTACTAGATTGTGAGAGTTTAGGTATCTTAGGTAAGTCGTTCGGTGGGCAGCTTGCATTAACCTATCCTGATAATATGAGTTTTGAATTCCTGATTCTCTGGGCGCCCGCAATAAGCATAGGTGAAGACAACGTGGAAAAATGGAGATCCACACCACTTAGACATGCTGAACAAGCTACAGACATAAAGCTCGGCAAAGATCAGTTAAACAAGATTGATACAAGGACCGTACTTATTCATGGCACAAGAGATGAAGTGGTTTCTATCAAAACTCCGAAAATATTTGTGAAGCTTTACCTAGTTGTGAGTTGATAATAGTTGACGATGCCGACCATTCATTTTCAGGTCACGAAAACAAACTACTCCTATACACCTTGCCACTATTAGATTGATTTAGAAAGTTCCGAGAATATCTGTAGTAGTTAGGCGCAGTCAGTGCTCATAAAGTATTATGTCCAGTAATAATATGGTCTTCCGCCATAGTGTGATTCTAGTTCGTCTAAATGATCTCTACTCTTATCAGCGCCTTGATATTTTTGGAATCTTTTAAACGCATAAAGTCTATTCTTTCCATCATAGGAACCTATTATTCCTTTTCTGTGTTCAACCACCTGTAGAGGATGTCCTTTAGGAACATAAACTTTTACTTCGCCATTACCTCCTGTGTTTTCACCTTGAACCAAGTAAGCTACTTTAAACTCGCCAATGAGTTTGCCTAACCAAGACCTAAAGTCCTCGTTTTCACCATGAATTGTTTTAGGCATATTCATATGAACACATCCATACCCCTCATTAACTCTTAGATTTAATCTGTCTCTACTATCCGGATAATCTTCATCCTCTTCTAGTAATCTTTGAGGAAACGCCTCTTTAACTTTTTCTAAAAAGCTCTCAAGACTTACTTCCTCTTTAGGATAGAACGAAGCCCAGAAAAACCATCCCATAACAACATCTACCAGATAGATTGTTTTAAATATACCACATTACAAAATCGTTAAACCTCATTCAACTCAAAGAATACTTTCAATAGAAGACTCTAAACAGCTCCAACAGCATTTGACGAAGATTTAGCATAATTTCTTTAACACAGATAAAATCTTACCATTACTTCACGCAATGAGCCTAACAGGATTGATAGGATGGTTCCTGAACGGTTTGGTATGAGTCATAAGAGTTTGATGGAGAATCCAGGTTACCAAGTTGCCAGCTTTCTAAGAAGAAGGTATGATAGGGATGTGAGTTTTCTGTTCTGTATAGGCAAGGGTAACGATGGCGGAGATGGTTTGATTGCCGCCCGACGTATGCACCAGTGGGTTTCGAAGTGAAAGTTTGTGTAGTTAGTAGAGATGTGAGAGATATAGTGGGAGAAAACTCTATTCTCCAATCGTTCAAACCTACATATAACTGTTGTAGATAGGGGGAAAGAGGTTTAGGTGTTCACAGCAAATAGACTATTTATGGAAAGAGTACTGTTTGAGATGGAGAAGAAGATGGATGGAACCGAGATTGCCGAGTATCTAAGGAAGATCGCTGACAAGATGGAGAACGGTGAGAGCATCAGACTTGAATCCGGAGACCAGACTGTAGAGCTGGTTACTGATAGGCCTGCCGAGTTCGAGGTAAAGGTAGAGGAGGAAGACAGCGAGGAGAGCCTAGAGCTAGAGATCGAGTGGGATTGTGAGGATAAACAGGAAGAAGATCTATCCATAGAGTGAGGTAGAGATCTCAGAAAAGAATCTTGATGTCAATCTATCTAATAACCTGGCCGCCAATAACTTACTATGAAACGTGTACTGTTTCCCCATCAGCTCTTCCACAGAGAGTACGAGAAAGACCTAGTTCTTATTGAACATCCACGTTTTTTCTCGGACTACTGTTTCCACAAACAGAAACTTGTCCTTCACAGAGCATCAATGAAGAGCTTCCAGGAAGATAGAGAAGTAAAAGACTACATAGAACAGGACGGAGATATTGAAAGACCTTTCCGTGAGAACACCAGACTATCTTTCTACAGACCTGAAGACCGAAAGCTTAGGGAATGGATACAAGAACAGGCTCAGAAGCATGAAACAGAGATAACTATTGAAGAATCTCCTATGTTTCTGACGGATATGGAAGAGAACAGGAAATACTTTCAGGAAAACAGTTACTACCATTCAAACTACTACAAGAGACAGAGAAAAAGGCTTAACGTTTTGTTAGAAGAAGGAAAACCGGTAGGAGGCAAATGGAGTTTTGACCCCGAGAACCGTGAGAAAATGCCTGAAGACCATAAAGTCCCAGATATACCCGAGTTCAGCTCAGAGTACGTTGAGGAAGCTAAAGACTATGTCGAAGAGAACTTTCCCGGTAACCCAGGAAGTATGGAAAACTTCATCTACCCGGTTACGAGAGAACAAGCTCTTGAAAACCTAGAGGACTTTCTGGACAGGAGGCTGGAAAAGTTTGGAAAGTATCAGGACGCCTTCGATAAAGATCTTCAGTACGGATACCACTCTCTACTTTCACCTTCGCTGAACATAGGTCTTGTAACACCAGACGAGGTTGTAGAGAAAACCTTGGAAAAGCACAAAGAAAACAGATATCCTCTAAACTCATTAGAAGGTTTTCTAAGACAGATAATCGGTTGGAGAGAGTTCATCCGAGCTCTGTACCATTTAGAACCAGGTATGAAGGAGGAAAACTTTTGGAAAGCAGAAAACCAGCTTCCCGGAGAGTTTTACACCGGGGAGACAGATTTACCGCCTATAGACCGGTCTATAGAAAGAGTTCAGGAGAACGGTTATACTCATCATATTGAACGTTTGATGGTTCTAGGTAACATGATGCTTCTACTTGAGATAGCTCCTGACGAAGTACATAGATGGTTTATGGAGATGTTTATCGACTCATATGACTGGGTTATGACTCCCAACGTCTATGGAATGAGCCAGTACAGCTACACAGATATGATGACGAAACCCTACATATCCTCCTCTAACTACATAAGAAAGATGAGTAACTACGGGACCGGAGAATGGGAAGAACACTGGGACGGACTTTACTGGAGCTTTATCGAAGAACATAAACAAAAAATCTCAGAGATACCTCGTATGGGCTTCATGATTTCAACACTAGACAGGATGGACAAAGAGACTATAGATAGCCATAATAGTAATGCAAAAAAGTTCAAGAGTAGCCTAGAAATTTAGAGTTATGGATAGTATCACATGATCCTTAAGCACATTACAGAACAAAGAGATCAAGTAGGAACAAAGCCAAAGACTCTGAAAGTAGAAGACAGGTTAAGAAAAAAGAAGGGATCTAAAAAATGTAGAAATGGTAGATTAAAAGTCATTTTAAACTTGTTCCGCTATTCTAGTTTGTGAAACAAGTCATTGGTAGTTCGCGTAGACCAGATCCTTTGAAGGTAAGGGCTGCAGAAAATTTCGAAATGTTACTAGAAGAGGCAGAAAGAAATCTAATAGAAAGGGGCTATGACAAAAACTTTGCGTACCAGGTAAACGCCTCTTTACCACCTCTAGAAACTTTCGAAGATGTTAAAAGCCATTTAGATGAACGAGAAGCCGTTTATGTTCTAGTTATGGGTACTAACGGCGATAACCGAGAAACTGAGATGGTAACATTAGATTACGACTGGGAAAACGGCGATTTCGATATTTACGGCGATAAAATAGATCAGCTAGTGGAGAACAGTGGTTACAGCAACCAGTTCTGGAATGTTGGCAGTGTTGACCAGTACGCCGATAAAAAACAGGCTTACCAGGTGCTTGAGAACGGTTTTCCTTTACAGGCAACAGCCCGTATAGAGGCAGGTTTAGAAGAGCCTGTGACTGTAGGCTGGTTTTACAGAGCCCCGTTAGACAGCACCTTAGAGTTCGGATACCAGTGTTTTAACAGGCGCGAAGGACCTACTCTAGAAACAAGTAACGAAGATAAACTGCTAGAGAGGACATTAGCTAAGCTCATGGGAGAAAGTGAAGAAAAACGTAATGAACACCCTATATCCCATGAAGAACAAGAGGTTCTACGTGGTCTAGAGGACGAGATGAGAGACCTGAACATAATATAGTCCTTAACAGATATAGTCTTCCGACACCTATTTTCTTTTAACAGATAGAATATAGACTATCCGGATTAATTAAACAGATCTCTAAACAAAAACTATTTTGGAGCATCTCTCAGCCTCTGTAAATCCATATTGTCTTCTAGCTTAGGCTCCGTAAGTATTACATTTGTTTCCGTTGACTTTATTCCCTCAGTTTGCTGTAACTGCTTTAGGAAGTCGTTCATATGCTTCCTATCGGCGAATCTTGTTATTACGACCATGTCTTTTTTGCCGGTTACCTCAAAGAAGGATATCACTCTCTCGTGGTTCTTTAGTTTTTCTGAGGTCTCTACTATTTTCTCTGGTTCAGCTTTAATATTTATCATCGCTGTGAGTTTGAAGCCCAGTTTCTCATAGTCTATTATGGGTTTAAATCCGGTTATTATCTGCTTCTGCTTCAGTTTCTGTATTCTTTTCGTGACTGTGGAGGTGGCTATACCTAGTTTGTCAGCCATATCGCTGTATGAGGCCCTACCATCTTTTTTAAGCTCTTCGAGCATCTTCAGATCAGTTTCGTCTATCATAATGAAAAATTTATCGACACTATTTATATATCCGCCGAACTTTCTTCGGAGTAATCCTATTTAAACCTTCAGAATCTTTGGTAAAAATATGGATTACGACAAAGACTTGTCGTCCCTAGATAAAGAGGAGTCCGAATATCTCTACGGAGAGATAGTTCCTGTATACGCCGAACTTTTCCAGACCGTAGACGAGACCGTAACCTTCAACGAAATCAGACAGGAGCTTTCAAGCCGAAGCCGGCAGCAGATAACAGATGAGCTATACCTCTTAGAAAAAAACCATATTCTAGAGAGAAAATCAAGAGGAAAGATGCTTCCAGGATACCAGGTACAAAATAAAGATTTGCTTGAAAACAGCTACGTATAGAGACCCATTCCTATGAAACCGAAAAACTATAGAGAGATCGATAGAGAGCTAAACAGCACACTGAGAGAGTACTCTATCTACTTCCTCGGACTGGAACAAGAAAACACCGTTTCAACAGTAGATATCCTGAACGAGATGCCTTATACCTCCTCGGAGATAAAGGAAGATCTAGAAACTCTGGAAACTCAAGACCTCGTCAGCTATACAGAAACAGATTATGAACCAACAGGCTTTTACAAACCCGAACAAAATCCAGAAATAAGGGTTTTAAAGAGTAAAGGAGTCAAGGAAATACTTGAAAAGACAGAAACGTTTTCAGAAGACGAAGTTTTTGAGTACAATAATATAGAGGAGTTAAAAGGCCTAGAAGCCGATCAGATAGTGCTCTCCAAGAGAGGGAGAGACTACATTGAAAGAACACAGTTATACAGCCTCTCAGACCCTTTGAAGACAGTTTTTAGAAGATAATAAAAGTAAAAGAAGAAGGTTTTTATCTTACTTTACAGGTGTCTATGCCTAGTGCCTGATAAAGACCGCATTTTTCTGTGAAAGCTGTCGCTATAAGCACTAGCGAAATCACTCCAAGAACCGGCGAATACAACTCTGCCGTCTGTATATAACCTGTTAAGACTGCGAGAGACGTCAAACCAAATATTGCTCCGGTCAGTAACCTCACAAGCTTGTCTTTCTCTCCTATGTTTTTCTCCATACCTAACTATTTAGACTTCTACTAATTATAACCCTACCCTTTACAGCCCTTTATTAAAAACGAAAGGTAGAACAGCCTTTTTAGAACTCTTTATCGACTTAAGAGGTTCTTTAGTATAAAACTATAGTTTTTTGTCTTTCATAACATTTACGACCATCTCTAGCAGCTCTCTGCTCACAAGATTTTCATAATCAGCTTCTATCTTGTCGGAACGGTTAGATTCAGCTAAACTTATGCTTTCAACATTCAAACCTTCTATCTTCTTTTCAACCTCTGTTGAAAGACTGGTACAGACAACTAGTCTAGAATCCTTGTAGTTTGCTCTCTTCCAGGTTGTATTCTCCATTAAATCACCGAAAACAGTTTCCAAATCTCTATTATTTGCTTTAGAGATTTTTTCCTGCGAGTAATCTATGACAACAAATTTCTCGTCCGCCTCTTCAAGCTCTTTAACTACTTGTTGGCCGATCACACTGTAGCCTGCAACTATAATATGGTCCTCCATATCTACTGGTTCAAATTCGAAAAATTCTCTTTCCAATCTTCTAAACGGTTTAGCTAATAATTCGAATATGACATACTTCCTCTCTGATAGCAGGCCGAAGAACAGCATCGAGAAGACCATTCCAATTGTTATACCTTCTAGAATACTGCTTTTGACTGAACCTGCTAGGAAACCCAGGATGGCTGCAGCAAGTACAAATTCGCTTATCTCCGAAATATTTATGGATGTTTTAAAAGCTGTTAGAGGCGAGTGGTTGTCTAAAATCAATGTCAGAAACGTAACTATAGGCTTTACAATTAAAACCAGTAGAATAAGCCCTAGACCCAGATAAATAGAAGTTATTGACGGAGAGCTAACAAGAATACCTAGCCCTATAAAAGTGATTACCGAGAAGAAGTCCTTCACATGTTCAACCGATTCTAAGACATTATCCATCTCCTTACCTTTCGAAAATGCTATTCCTCCCGCCATACAAGTCGCTATAAGCGAAAACTCCGTAACTAGGCCTAGACCAACACTCAAAGAGAATATACCTATTACAAACATTACTTTTAATTCGGAACCATCCAAGAAAGAGTGCACTTTGGATGAAAGCATCTCCCTAACAATAAACGAGGTTAAAAACAGCATAATAGTTAGGAAAAACATCCTGAAACCGTTGCTTAGCGACCCTGCGACAACGACCGTGGCCATTATACCAGCCAATATATCCTGGACAAAGTTTGTGCCGGCCGATATTCTGCCATGGTGTAGATCCATCCTTATCCTATCATTGAACAAGTCTGTACCTGTAAGCGTCGAGCTCAGTCCTGCAGCCATACCAAGATAAAAGCTTTCTACTATACCGAAGTCAAGAGCTGTTCCTAAAAAGAAACCTAGAGAACCGACAAAGAGAAGCTGAATCAAGGCCACATTAATGCTATCCGCCGAAACTTCTCTGAAGTTCTCCAAATTAGTTCTCAAACCTATATAGTATACGAGAAATAGTATACCGAATGCAAGAATCTCGGCAAAGCCCAAATCAACAAGAAAGCCCATACCTACCCCAGACATAACTAGAAAAGGTATCAGCGGAAGATCAAGCAGTTTAGATATTAATACCGCGATAAAAGCAGCCCCAAATATAGCAGTGAGGGAGATTAAGACTTCGAAAATTTAGATCGCCTCCAATACTTTTTTAGCAAGATTTTTGCCCACTAACTCTTTCTCATTATAAATATAGGTGTTTTCATATCTTTTCTTAGAGTTCAAAATAACTCTTGCACCTTCCACTTCCTCAATTACTTCTCTATGAAGAGTTTCGTCCTTAACATCAACCATCACTACATCGGCCTCTTTCAAACCTTCTTGAAGACGTAAGTCTTCATGGAAGGGACTGCCAAAGACCACACTTGCTTTCTCTAAACTTAGATTTGTATCGTCTTCTTGTATAACAATAACCTCATCGTAGCGGTCTGCAAGATAGTTTATACTTTCCTCTAACTCCTTTCTATAACCAAGTATAACTGCCAGGCTTTTTCTAGAATTCTTTGCGTGTTCTTCACCAAAAACTAAGAGCATTATTTTTCTATGGAACATAATTAGGTAACTAGAGAAGCTCATGGTTATTACAGCCACCAAAGTAAATAGAACAAGTATATCTGAACTCATAAGTCCTGCAGCAAGCATTGAACTTCCTAATATTAGTGAAAACTCGCTAGTCTGAGTCATAGTAATTCCTGAGGCAAATGAAGCTCTCTTATCAAATCCTCTCCATCTAGTTAGGAGATAAAGCGCCGCAAATTTAGTAAGAACTAAAACAGTACTGAATACTAAAGCTTCTTTCCAAAGGTTTAGAAGCTCGCCACTGGAGACTATGAGGCCGAAATTGACGAAAAATATTGCGACAAAGAGATCTGTTAAAGGCCTGAAATCGTATCTCAGCTCTTCCGAATAATTGAGCTGTCCAAGACCTAAACCAGCTATAAAAGCTCCAATCTCAACACCCATTCCAGCATATTCTGAAGCTATCAAGAACAGAGACAGCCAAGCCAGGCCAGCTATAAAGAGGTTTAGTTCTCTGTTCGCTATAAAATCAAGGAGTCCAGATAAAAATCTAGATAAGATCAGCGCAGCCGGTATAGCTAGCAGTAAAAATATTGCTGCGTTTAGAAGACTTTGAAATATACTTTGGTCTCCTGTCACCGACAGAACTAGCACCATTAGCAAAACCACAGCCAGGTCTTGTATCAACAGATTTCCTGTATTAAGCTTACCGTAGACCGTTGAAACACAGTTCAAGTCGCTTAAAAGCTTTGTCACAATAGCTGTTGAGCTGTACATGAACCCCAAACCTATCAAAAAACTTGTAAATAATTCAAAACCTAATAAAATTCCTGTAAAGGTAGATAAAGCCAAAACAGATGCCATTAAGCCCAAAGATATGATAGATAGGGACTTCAAGATTTCTTCAAACTCAGAGAGCTTTAGTTCAAGACCGATTAAGAACAGTAGTAAGGCCAGTCCCAGTTCACCGATTATCTCTGTTACATGATCAGGCTCCATGAAGCCTAAGAAAGCCGGGCCAGCCATAATACCTGCAAAAAGATATCCTATGAGCGTTGGCTGTCTTAGATAAGCGGCTACAATCCCGAACGTTGTCAGCAAGACAGCTAGGAATACATAGTCTAAGTACGGCTCCATACCCTTCTACACACTAACAACTTCTCTAGCTTTGTATAAAAAGAAAAGTAAAAGGAAATGTTTTTCTAAGGAAACGCGGTTATAGCTCCTTCCCAGCTTTTTGAATCAGATACATATCCAGGAATCCGTAAACCTGCTTACAGAAGAACGGCAGGATTACGAAAGCCAGAGATGTCTCGAATGCTCCTAACATTCCTGGTCCTTCAGGATATACAGTTCCGCTCAGATACCAGACTAATGGATATAGAGCGAAGAATACTGTGATGTATCCTGCAAGAATCTTGTACTTCTTGGCTAGGACCTCTGATGTTTCCTCAGCTATCTTACGGAACGGCACCCACAGTAAGTAGGCTACACCAACCAGCAGGCCACATCCTATCCAGAACGCATAAGCTGTAGTAGCTGCTGCTTCCTGAGAGATAATTCCTGTAACCACTAGCATGAACTGTAGACCCATCAGTGCGCCTATCAGATCATAGTGGTTTTTCTCGGACTTGTATGTGGCTGTCAGTGCTAGAGCTAGCACAATAAGTGGTGTTGAGACCATCCAGTCTACGTACCAAGCGTAATCACTGATCAGTGTCTGACCTTCAACGAAGTTCAGATACATCAGTCCCGACCATGTCACAATAAAGAAGTGGACAATCGGGAATCGTCTAGGTACGTTGTCCCATACTTTGCTGAGGTATAGGAAAGCTAAACCGCTTAGAAAGGCAGTTGCAATATATGCCCATATGTACGGGCTACTGCCTGACGCCGCAATAGCTTCATATACCATAAAACGATTTATACAGAGCTCCAATAAATAGTTTAAGGTTTACAGGTCTTTGTACCTGAATAAAATGTTTAACGACTCTGAGCTTCAACCAAACTCCAAGAAGCTTTACAAACGACTAAATCTCAGATAACTTCGTCTCTTTTGCAGCGAGTTTGTATTCAGAGATCTGTCGGCACTCTGGAAGTAGTGTCTACCGAAACATCTAATAATAATGAGCCTCGAATAGTCTGTTAGAAGAGGAGTTCTATATCGTTGATCTACCCGAACTTAAAAATGTATTAGAAAAGGTTGGGATAGAGAGAG
>LFCJ01002701.1_pt1 | contig 12804 bp, 11 predicted proteins | sample 643141 | NCBI WGS metagenome assembly LFCJ01 (sample SAMN03766243, study PRJNA286221) | soda lake metagenome | biome: soda lake; feature: Kulunda steppe; material: water; isolation source: sample B1-Br-g2 brine of Lake Bitter-1 | place: Russia: Kulunda steppe | collected 2010-07 | reverse complement strand
GTGTGTTCAACAAACGCCGGTACATCGCTGGCGAGATACGTACAGCCGTCGCCGACGCCGACGACCAGCGGCGAGCCCTGGCGGGCGGCGTAGATGGTTTCCGAGCCGTCGATGATCACGGCGATGGCGTAGCTGCCCTCCAGTTGGTCGACGGTGTTGTGGAAGGCAGTTTCGGGGTCATCGCCAGCGTCGAGTGCTTGGGCGATTAGATGCGGGACGACCTCGGTGTCGGTGTCGCTGCTGAAGGTGACCCCCGTCTCCTGGAGGTCGGCTTTGAGCTCAGCGTAGTTTTCGATAATACCGTTGTGGACAACAGCGATCCGCCCGCTTTCGTCGGTGTGGGGGTGAGCGTTGCGGTCGTTCGGCGGGCCGTGGGTGCTCCAACGGGTGTGGCCGATGCCGTAGGCACCGGTTGGGCTGTTTGCGTCGACGACGGCTTGGAGGGCGTCTAGTTCGCCGGATTTCTTGAGGACGTTCAGCCTGGGTCCGAGCGCGATGCCCGCCGAATCGTAGCCACGGTACTCGAGGCTCCGGAGCCCCGCCATCACCACGTCGACCGCGTCGTCGCGGCCAATACAGCCGACAATGCCGCACATCAGCGGACCACCTCGCTGTCGGCGTCGATCTCACCGCGAACGACGACTCCTGCGCCAACAGTTGCATCGGGGCCGACCAGCGCGCCGGCTTCGAGTGTTGTTGCGCCGCCGAGGGTGACACGGTCGGCGATCACCCCACCGAGGTCAACGTCGCTGTAGACTTGGTCGTTGAGCACCACGTCTGCAGGGCCACCAGCGGCGGTGAGTGCAGCACCAACGTCGCAACCTTGGCCGGCGACAAAGTCGAGTGCGGTCGTGTTTGGGCCGATGGTGGTATCGGTGTCGATGACGACATCACTGAGCACCGATCCGGAGCCAACGGTCGAACTCGCGCCGATGGCTGCGTAGGGACCGACGACTGCGCCGGCTTCAACGACGGCGTCGCTGTCGACGACGACCGGGCCGACGAGTGTTGCATCTGGGTGGATTCGTGCGGAGTCGTGGACGTAGACGTTGGTATCGGTTTCCGGTGCGTCGACCCAGCCGCGGGTGAGTAATTCTCGCGAGAGCGCGAGCAGATCCCATGGGTGGGTGGCGTCCATCCAGAAGTGGTCCGTTCGGACGCCCTCGACTGTCTGTTCTGGGTCGGCGATTAGTTCTTTGATGGCGTCAGTGAGCGGGAGCTCGCCGCGGTCGACCGAGAGATCAGCGAGGGTGTCGAAGATCTGTTGGGTAAAGGCATACACGCCGGCGTTGAACAGTCGAAACTCGCCTGTGTTCGGTTGTTCTATGAGTTCCGTGATTTCGTTGACAGAGAGCCGGACCGCGCCGTAGTCGACGGCTTCCGGTCCCTCGACAACGGCCATGGTGGCCGTGCCGTTGTGGGCTTGTGTGACGGCGTCGACGATTCGGTGATCGATGATCTGGTCGCCGTTGATCAAGAGGAACGAATCGGTCGGGCCATAGCGCGCTTGGAGAAGGGCGTGGCCGCTGCCGAGCTGGTTCGACTGGGTGTGGTAGGTGATTGGGATGTCGCGGTAGGTCGGCCCGAAATGCGAGCGGACGCGGTTGGCTTGGTAGCCAACAACGAGATGGATGTCGTCGACACCAGCGTCGATGAGGGCGTTGAGGACGTGTTCGAGAATCGGGCGAGTGCCGGCCGGGAGCATGGGTTTCGGCCGGTTGGCCGTGAGGGGTCGGAGTCGTATTCCTTCGCCTGCGACCAGGACGACCGCCGACGATGGAGTGGTGTCGACGGTAGGATTTGATGACATACAGTTCGCTTTGTCTGTTCGCGCTTAACGGTTGCTCCAACTGAATCAGTCAGCGGGGAGCTATCTGGGTGGGTTCTCGATTACTAGTGAGTCTGTTATCAGATGGCTGCTCGGATTTGTGGCCCACAGACCCCACCGCGTCGAGTGTTAATCGATGCAGAAGACGAATACAGAATGGATCTCTGTTGTTGGAGACTCCATCTTGTCGACTGTTTTTTTGCGTAAAGCCGTACAAATGAATTTAATCACTAACGTTCGCACTAAACGAAAAGACACCAGCCCGAGTAAGAGAGATTTATCCTCGATATCGAACGATTGCAGACCAGTCAGATATCGACCCCCTCGTTCGTCGACGAATGCATGACCATCTTGCAAATCTCGCAATGCTCGGGATTCTCAACCGGCAGTCTCGAAACGAAGGTCGTGCTGGTGGCCAGTACTACGAATACGAATTTAACGTCGGGCTCACGCTTGTCTGCGAGGTCGTCGACACACTCGATGGTGTTGTACTTCCATCCCGTATCGTACAGCAGCTATGAGAGATAGTTCTGTTCTGCACAGAACACTCGACACGGTGGGGTGTGACTATTTGTTCCTCTCTGCTACTATTGACTGGAGCATTTGACACAGTGGGGTGTCTCAAGACGAAATCACCAGTTTATTTTAAGAACTCAGTACGAGCGGCTCGTACCAGTCCCGGTTCTGTCGGTACCACGTAATGAACTCACGGACGCCCTCGCGGATGTCGCGACTCGGCTCGTAGCCGATCAGTTCGCTCGCTTTTGAAATATCTGCATGAGTGTGTTCGGCATCTCCCTCTCTCGCCTCCGTATGGACGATATCAAGGCTCGGATTGATCTCGTCGCGGACGACCTCGGCAAGCGTCCGGATGTCGATGTTGTCCGTCGAGCCAATGTTCATCGCTTCGCTGTCGGCGCTGTCGTCGTCGAGCAGGCGGTGATTGGCGTCGACGACATCGGCGATGTATGTGAAGTCACGCGTCTGTTCCCCGTCACCGTAGATCTCTGGTGGTTCGCCGCGCATGCAACGGGAGACGAAGTTGCTGATCGCCATGTTCGGCCGCATGCGTGGCCCGTAGACGGTGAAATAGCGAAGCGAGACCGTCGGGAGTCCGTAGACCTCGTTGTAGACACGCATGTAGTGTTCGGCTGCGAGTTTCGAGGCACCATAGGGTGAGACCGGTTCGTTCGGGTGGTCCTCGTCGTAGGGGAGATACTGGGGCTTACCATAGACTGATGAGGAAGAGGCGTTGATGACGCGGGTTACGTCATGCTTGCGGGCGGCTTCGAGGATGGTCTGGGAGCCGTTGATGTTGTACTTGGTGACTTTGGTTGGCTCTTCAACGCTCGCCCGGACGCCAGCCTGTGCGGCTTGGTGGTAGACAATGTCGATGTCTTGCATGATGGTGTCGACGAGGTCTACATCTGTGGTCGAGCCCTCTATAAATTCGTAGCTGCCGTTCGTTTTGGCGGCCTGACGTGCGGCGTCGATGTTGTGCTGTTTGAGTCCGGTGTCATAGAACGGTTCGAGGATGTCGAGGGTAGTGACATCGTGGCCCGCGTCGATGAAGGATTCGGCGAGGTGACCGCCAATAAACCCTGCACCGCCGGTGACGAGTATACGCATAGATAGAATTGCGAGATGGGATAAATAGCAGTTGTGGTCTTTTGTTTCGAACAGAGAGATGTGGTCGTCCTCAGGTTGAGTTGGTGGTCGCAGCCGAAGACAGCAGTGTTATACTTTTCAAATCAATATATCTCAATAAGCGAATGTCTAACGATACCGAAAACATCAGTAGGCGAGAAAAAATAACCGCACTCAAACGGGTCGCTCGCTACAATCCGGTCTTTACATTTGGGCTCATTTGTCTGGGTACTGTCGTTGCCTTGTTTGAGGGGATTGGGCTGAGTTTCATTTATCCAATTATTGAAGTTGCACAGTCTGATGATCCAACACACGCTAGCGGCCCTGTAATGGAAGCGTTCGTTGGAACCTACGAGTTCTTTGGTGTTCCCTTCGCGCTAGGATATCTGATTATTGGGGTTGCTGCGGTCATGACGATCCGATACACACTCTCATTTGTCGTAAGTTGGTTGAGTGCAGTGCTTGCGAAGCGGTATGAAAAACATCTACGAACACTTGCGTTTGATGGCGCACTTAATGCAGAGATTGGATACTATGACGATGCAGGTACAGATCAAATTCTGAACGCGATCATTACCGAAACAAAATATTCCGGAAGAACGATTAAAGAAGGTGTTTCTATGAGCCAGACTCTATTCTTTATACTAATGTACGTACTCGTAATGTTTTATATTTCACCAATGATGACGACATTTGCTATTGTACTGTTGGGTGGCATAACTATATTTCTTCGATTTATAATTGAACCGGCAGTCACGATTGGATCAAAAGTTGCCACAGCGAACGAGCGGGTTCAACAAACGGTACAAGCGGGAACACAAGGCATTCGAGATGTGAAACTTTTTGGACTCCAAGATGAGATATTCACAGACTTTTCACAATGGGTCAACCGATATGTGTCTTCTGAAATTGATCTTGCACGAAATAAATCTCTCATTCGGGATTTTTACGAGTTGTCTGCAGCAATGACAATTTTTGTTCTAATTTATGTTGGATTTACATTTACTGGTCTCACACTAGGTGAACTCGGGATATTCTTGATTGCAATGTTTCAGCTCGCACCGAAAGTTAGTACACTCAACAGTATTGTCTATAATGTTGAAAGTTATATTTCACATCTTGTTCGTACACACGATTTTCTGGATGAGATTAACCGCCGAAAAGAGTACAGTGGCGATCGTTCAGTGTCGAATCTCTCGAAAATAGAGTATGACAACGTTGAGTTTTCATATACTGATGATGAGACAGTTCTTGAGGGAATTTCGTTTAGTGTCGAACGCGACGAGTTCATTGCATTCGTCGGTCAGTCTGGGGCTGGGAAGTCGACAATCGTCTCGCTGCTAGTACGAATGTATGATCCAGGCCGTGGCGAGATTCGGGCTGATGGCGTCAATATCTCAGAGTACGATATAGAACAATGGCGAGAACGAATCGCAATCGTGCGGCAGGACCCATACATTTTCAACGACACGCTGAAAAACAATGTGACCATCAGTAATCGAGATGCCACACAAAGAGATATCGAACGTGTCTGTGAGATCGCGAAGGTTGACCAGTTCCTTGATGAGTTGCCAAACGGGTACGACTCGGAGTTGGGTGACGAAGGTGTTCGACTCTCCGGTGGTCAACAGCAGCGTGTATCGCTTGCACGCGCTCTACTAAAAAACGCTGATTTCCTTGTGTTGGATGAGGCGACGAGTAATCTGGATTCAAATCTCGAAAAGGAAGTTCAGGCAGCTATTGAGTCTATGGATCGTGACTATGGAATTATTGCGATTGCGCATCGGTTGTCGACAGTCAAGAACGCTGATCGGATTTATACGGTTGATAACGGTAGGATTATTGAAGAAGGATCGCACAGAGAATTATTGGAGGACGAAGGAGAGTACGCTGATTTGTACGCGGTTCAATCGAAGGAATGAATATCTGGAAGGTGTGAGCTGGCCGGGTAAGTATTAGGGACTATTTTCGGAAAACACTTCGCACTGGAAGAATAACCGAGAGTATGAACCTGATCGACAGTAGCGTGTTGGTGACTGGTGGGGCTGGCTTTGTTGGTTCACACCTCGCAGAGCGACTTGTTATGAACAACACGGTTACCGTGGTAGATGATCTCTCTAACAGTCGTCGTGAGTTGGTTCCTGATAGCGTTGAGTTTGTCGAAGCTGATTTGTCTGATGCAAGCGTTGTGAATTCTGTCGTTGAGTCAGAGTTTGATATTGTCTTTCATTTCGCAGCCCGGAAGGATCCGAACGATGACGACCCCCGTGGACAGTTCGAAGCAAACACGGCGATGACATACAACTTGCTTTCTGCGTGTCGATCTGCTGGAATTGAGCAGTTCGCATACGCTTCTTCTTCAACGGTGTATGGTGAAGCACCGCGACCGACACCAGAAGACTACGCTCCACTCGAACCAATCGGTGTCTACGGTGCGAGCAAACTCGCCGATGAGGGATTGCTCTCGACGTACGCACACTCCTATGGATTTACCATTTTCAATTTTCGGTTTGCGAACGTCGTCGGGCCGCGACTACGTGGGGCAGTCATCCCGGATTTTATTGAGAAACTTCGAACGAACCCGGAGACACTGACTATTTTGGGCGATGGCCGCCAAGAGAAGTCCTATCTACACATTTCTGACTGTTTGGATGCGATATGCCACGTTGTTGAGGAGGCTGATGAGGCAGATCCAGAACGGTCGATGCACACGTTCAATCTCGGAACGCGAACAACGACATCAGTCGACCGAATTGCTAAAATAGTCGCAGATGTCCTCGGTGTTAATCCGGAATTCGAGTATACGGGTGGTGATCGGGGCTGGACTGGTGATGTCCCGCGGATGCGACTCTTAATTGAGAAACTCTCTGGTCTCGGCTGGCAACCGAATTTACAAAGCACAGACGCAGTCAGGAAAGCAACCGAAGAATTGGCCACCGAAATCTAATCATGACGCTAGATTTGTTCTCACTTGATGGCTCAGTAGCAGTCGTAACAGGAAGTACGAGAGGAATCGGAAAAAAAACCGCCAAGCGATTGGCAGCGGCAGGTGTAGCCGTCGTCGTCGGTGGACGAACCGAATCTGATGGCAAAAAGGTGGTTCAGTCCATTGAAGCCGATGGTGGAACGGCACTATTCAAGAAGACAGATGTTCGGGAACCCGACGAGATAGCAGCTCTCATCGACGCAGCGGTCGACAAATTCGGTGGACTTGATATCCTCGTGAACAATGCTGGATTTGAAACAGATACAGCACCGGATGAGGTCGACCTCAAAACATGGAGTGCGATTGTCGAAACGGACTTTCGAGCATACTGGCTCACCGCGAAATACGCATATCCGTATCTCGTTGAGAGCAATGAGGCTGTCATCGTTAATGTGAGTTCGAATCACGCGATTTCGACTCAGCCAAAAAAATTCCCGTATAATGCTGTAAAGGCGGGTATTGATGGTATGACTAGATCGATGGCTGTTGCGTGGGGTGTCGATGGCATTCGTGTCAACAGTGTTAACCCAGGATGGACAATGGTTGACCGGATAGCAACGAAAATAACGGAGAAGGAATTAGCTGAGCTCGAACAAATACATCCTGTTGGGAGAATCGGAGAACCTGAAGACGTAGCGAATGCTGTTATCTATTTGGCGAGTGATCTGGCCGCCTTTGTGACTGGAGAGTGTCTGGTAGTGGATGGTGGACGGACAGCAGTCTTACAAGATGATTTGTACCTCAGCGACATTTAAATGAATTCCAGAAAGTATTAGCTTATCTGTATCCTACCAAAGAGTACGTAGATGCCAGAAACGAGTATTATTATCCGGGCTTTCAATGAAGCCGAGTATATCGGTGATGTTCTTGAAGCCGTTGAAGCACAGGAGTACCAAGATTTTAAAATCGTTCTCGTTGATTCTGGTTCGACTGATGGCACGCTTGAGATCGCAGAAGAGTATGTAGACACTATTGAGTTTGTATCTCCACAGAACTTCACGTTTGGACACTCGTGCAATGTGGGATGTAAAGCCGCTTCAGGGGATTTTTGCGTGTTTTTATCTGCACATGCGATACCCACTGATGATCAATGGCTGGGGACGATGGTCGAAAACCTCTACGAAGACGAGGTTGCAATGACATATAGCAATCAAGTAGGTGCAGACACAACGAAATATTCGGAACGTCGGCTGTTTGACGAACTGTTTCCCGAAGAACGTAGACGTCAGATGCCTCCTGATTACTGGGCGAATAATGCTAGCTCAGCTATCAAAAAAGAACTATGGAGCAAACATCAGTTCAACGAGTATCTTACTGGACACGAGGATATTGAATGGGCGAAGCATTTCATGGATCAAGGGAATGTAGTTATCTACGAACCAGAGGCCTGCATTTACCATATCCACGATGAAACATGGGATCAAGTATTTAACCGCTTCGAACGTGAGGCGATTGCCGACGTTGAAATAGGGATCAGATCTTCGTCCGAGCACTGGCGTGAATACTTAAATATTCCAACGGACATTCTAGGTGATAGCATCGCTGCCTTACGTGAGGGGAATTTCGATGCAAAGGTGTTCTCAGATATCGTCCGTTTCCGATACAACCAGCACATGGGAACAGCTTCGGGGTTACAGTCGCAGCGCGATTTGAAAGGCGACAGGTTCGAATATTTTTATGGCGGTGCCAACGAGACGGTCGTCGTCGACGCTGACGGAAATTCTTCTCTTGAACGGTCACCGCTTCCTGAAGTTCGACCTAACGAGGTGCTGATCCGCACCGATTACATAGGAGTTGCTCCTGACGACTTTCAATTCGATCGTGTTGATCGAGAAAATTCCTCAATTGTTCCAAGGGGAAACTACGTGGGTACGATTGCGGAGGTTGGTGCAAACGCAAACACTGTTGAAGTTGGCGAAGTGGTCGTCGGTGGAACAACGTTTGAGTGCGGAGTCTGCAACGCGTGTAGTAACAGTAATGACCAACTTTGTAAAGACCCCGTCGAATTGGGTATCGACACAAAAACGGGTGCGCACTCTAGATTTATTACTGTACCGTCGAACCACGTGTATTCACTTCACGATGACATCGATCCACGAGAGGGATCACTGGCTCGTACTCTTTCACGGGTCGCCTGCGAGGTTGAGCATGCCACGGCACTCATTTCGGACGAAAATAACTGTTTAGTAGTCGGCGATTCGCCTCGGGCCCAAATGGTCGCCCAGATTCTTGAACGTGAGGATCATAAGGTTCATATACTGACAGATAGTAGATGGTTGCCGGATGCCACTCATAAGCGTGAAGCTTCGGCATACAGTCTTGTCGTCGACACGACTGGTGAAACGTCTATCGTAGAACAGTACATACAGCAGACAGGTCCTGGAACAGTGGTACTTCTCCTCGGAAGTGAGTACGGCGGATTAACTCTTGACGACGTCCTCGAGGATACAACGGTGATAAAACCCGGCAGCCAAACGTTCAATAAAATCGATCGCGGACTCGAACTACTTTCGGAAATTGACGCACATTCGATTCTTGACGGGACTTACGCCTTCGAAGAGTACGAGATGGCGTGGCAAGCAGCCGAGGAAGGACAACAGCTTCCAGTCATCGAGATCGAATAACAAATATCTGTAGAAGTCGCTACAGGTCGGTCTCAGTCGTAATCGATCGGATCTCATCGAGATCATTTCCAAACACTTCAGAAAGTACGGTTATGTCGAGACTGTAAGCCAATAATCGATAACCCTCTTTGATTCGTTGAGTCGCTTCGTCGACATCCGGTTGGACGACATGGGTGCCAAGGATCACATTATGTTCTCTACAGGCAGTTTCGGCCGTTTCAATTGCCTCTCTAAACTTCGGATGGTCAAACTGGCCGGTGATATCGAGTGAGGCACTGAGGTCGTAAGGACCGAACAGCACAGCGTCAATCCCGTCTACTGTGAGAATCTCATCAATATTTTTGATCGCTCGACGGTGTTCTATCTGGACACATACAACGATTTCATTATTATCGTAGGGTACCGAGGTGTCGAAATCGGCACCGTAAGTATTCGATCGGGCAAATCCAACGCCACGCTCTCCTTCAGGTGGGTACTTTGCGGCTTCGACAACTTCACGGGCTTGCTCGGGGGTATTAATTAGCGGTGCGATGACGCCTTTCGCGCCAGCATCAAGATGGCGCTTGACGGTCTCATAGTTTGTCTCGGGCAGTCGCACGAGGGGCGTGCAGTCGGAATTGCCAGCGGCGATGGCTTGGTACAGTGTTTGAGCTTCAGTGATACCGATGGCAGCGTGTTCTGCATCAACAGTAAGGAAATCGAAACCTAATGAGGCGAGCAGCTCAGCAACAACGGAACTATTGGTATTCAGCCAAGTACCGATTACTGGCGTCTCCTCGATACGCTCTGATAATGGTATCATGGTCAGTTTTCCTCCTTGTAGTCGTCCCAAACGACTCGCTCCTCAAACTTCCGGAGATCCTCCCGATTCCGTTCATAGAAGGCATGGAGCTGGGCGTCGAAATGATTATGAATGTCTCGACCGGTCGTCCAAGTACGTACAATTGGTAGGCACTTCTCCCCCATCCACCACCAGGTCCCAGGGCCAGACTTCTCTTGGACAGTTTCTTTTCGGAACGCCCAGATTCCTTGATCATAGTAAAAAGCAGGATTATATGTTTTCCGGTCGGTCTCGGCACCCTTGTTTGCCTCGTCGTAGGCGGTGAGATAACCCTCGTCGTTGATTTTCATCGCGCGGATCGGATGGTCGTCAGCGGCCTCCCAGACAGTCATCGTCGAGTCAATTCCGGGACGGTCGTGGAGCAGTTCAACCGCCTGATCGATGAGGTCGGGATCGACCATTGTGGTGTTGCCGAGAAGAAGGACAACGTTCTCAAGGTTATCTACCTCCTCGTCAATAGCCTCTGTTGCATGCTTGATGACATTACCGTGGCCGCCATCGCCCCACAAATCTTCGGGCCGCCAAATGATTTCCGACCCCCACTCACGAGCGACATCTGCAATTTTATCACCATTCGTTGACGTATATGTTTTGGCAATCGTTTCGGCCTCTTCGGCGGCTTCGACGGGATAGCTCACGAGTGGACGGTTGGCCACTTCCATAACGTTCTTATCCGGAATAGAAGTGCTACCCGCCCTAGCAGTAATTATGACGACATCCATGTTAATGCGATAGCGTAGAGAACAAATGAATACCCGGGTTTTCCTATGGGAAACAGTGATTTAGTTTGTTCAGTATTTCTTTTTGAACATTCCCGTTTGTCGCAATGAGTCCGCGACTGTCTGGAGACCACGGATCACCATATATATTAGTTACATCACCACCAGCTTGTCGAACAAGTTTGACGCCAGCAACAGTGTCCCATGGGTTCGGGTTTGGCTGTATAGCAAAGCATGCATCTAATGCACCACGAGCCACCATCCCCAATGTGAGCTGGGCACTACCTAGCCGGCGGACATCTCCGAACTCTAATAAACTATGTTTTAATAAGTCTGAAAATTCTTTGTCGAGATCAGTTCCGTAGCGAAGAATTGTTGCAACTGTAAACTCGTCAAGTTTATTCTTGTTACTCACGGATGCCCTCTTATTATTGTAAAAAGTACTGTCATCACAGAAGATGTAACTTTCAGAGAGAGCCGGTGCAATAGTAGCTGCGGCTTTTGTTTCATGATTTCTGATCACTGCCACAGATGTAGCCCAGAAGGGATTATCAGCAACAAAATTTGAGGTTCCATCGATTGGATCAATCACCCAATAATCACCTGATTTTGGAATTTTAATCTCATTATTCCCTTCTTCATATATTATTGTATCTGACGAATAAGTCGATCTAATTGAGTTAATAATTTCTGATTGGGATTCTATATCTGCAGTAGTTACAAAATCTAATTTACCATTCTTTGTATTTGTTTCAATATCAGATTTAAATAATTCTTTTGCGACGGATGCGCCTTGTTTTGCGCTATTAATTGTTTCTGCTTCTAATTTATTCATGTATTACTTTCGTGCTTGCTGTTCGTGATACTGGTAGACTTCTGGATTGATTACGTTCTGTAATGGTTTCCCATTGAGTACTCGTTGCAGCTCCTCACCGACGATCCGTATTTTTCTTTCCTTAGCCTTGGGGGAGCTTCCAGCATGGTGCGGTGAACAGACTATCTCGTCGCATTCTAAGACCGGTGAATCAGTTGGAGGCTCTTTTGCAAAGACATCAAGCGCAGCAGCACGAATCTGGTTTGATTCAATTGCTTCAATAAGTGCGTCCTCATCTACAAGTGGCCCTCGAGCAACATTAACGAGAATTGCAGATTTTTTCATTCGTTCAAATTCATTTGTAGAAAACAAGTGATGAGTTACTTCATTTAATGGTGAATGAAGAGTAATACAATCTGAGCGTTCGAGTAGTTCGTTAAATGGAACTTGCTCAACATCAAGCTGGTCAAAAATATCATCATCAAGCAGCGGATCAAACGCAATCACCTCCATCCCGAGTCCACGAGCCATTGGAACTGCTTGTCGACCGATTCGACCGAGCCCAATGATTCCATAGACACCTCCCTGGATTGGTTGTATTACTCGTGACGATCCCCATCCTGAATTTTGACGAAGCTTTTGATCTGCAGATACGATGTCGTGGCTTGCAGCTAATGCCATTGCAATCCCGTGACTGGCAACGTCAGCGGATCCGTAGTCCGGTGCGTTCGAAACCGGAATATTTCGCTGAGTTGCTGCTTGAACATCAATATTATCGTATCCAGCACCTTGACGTACGATTAGTTTCACATCACCAGCTTTGTCCATGACACGATCCGTAATTGGTGCAACAAATGTAATGATGACATCTGCATTTTCACAGGCGTCTATTGTGTCCTGTTCAGAGGAACACTCTGCATAGATGATTTCATGTGTTGAATCATCTATATAATCGCCATACAGGTCCTCTGTTTCTTTTAGAAGATCCTCATACGGATTAGGCTCTGGAAACGGACGGTCAGTCACAACAACTTTCATACAACTCATATTGTAACACGGGTTAATAAATATATAATCATATATTTTCGTTCGGCTTTACATCTGTCTTACAGTATTGGTCAGAAATATATTCTTGTTTATTTCATACGCTCTTGTGGCGTAGATTGTTGGTGAGTCATAGTACTGCTTCAAGGATGGTTTTTAGAGCTTCTTCTCCTGGTTTTCGATAGATGCGACGACGAAGCTGAAACGCTCTGAGGTACGGCGTCAGTTTGTCTTTGGAAACACCTCGATGGGGCGAGAGCCAGGGTCGCACCAGCGATCCGTGGCTCTCGCAGGTGTTGAC
>LFCJ01002700.1_pt1 | contig 12804 bp, 16 predicted proteins | sample 643141 | NCBI WGS metagenome assembly LFCJ01 (sample SAMN03766243, study PRJNA286221) | soda lake metagenome | biome: soda lake; feature: Kulunda steppe; material: water; isolation source: sample B1-Br-g2 brine of Lake Bitter-1 | place: Russia: Kulunda steppe | collected 2010-07 | reverse complement strand
TGCTGGTCGGAAACCTGCTGGCCTACGGGCAACGCGACATCAAGGGCGTCCTCGCGTACTCGACGGTCTCGCAGTTCGGCCTCGTCCTCGCCGGCCTGCTGGTCGCCAACGAGACGGCCATCTTCGGCTCGGTGATCCAGCTGTTCGGCCACGGGATCGTCAAGGGCGCGTTCTGTCTCGTCGCCGGAATCATCGCCATCCGGTTCGACGCCCGTACGATGGACGAGTACGACGGCCTGGCGAATCGCGCGCCCGTCGTCGCGGCCGTCTTCGCCGGCCTCGGGATCGCCCTCGTCGGCCTGCCACCGACCGTCGGATTCGTCGGCAAGTGGTACATCGCCGTCGGCGCATTCGCCGAGGGGTTCTGGCTCGTCGCCGCCTTCGTCGTCGTCTCGACGGTGCTGACGATCGGATACGTGGTCCCCTTCCTCGATCGGCTCTACTTCGGCTCGTTCGACGGCACCGACCGCGGGCGGGCCGTCGTCACCACCCTCATGATCGCCGCGGTCGTCACCGCCGTCGTCATCTCGGTCGTCGTCGGCCTCGCGTCGGTCTTCCTCGAGTCGCTGTTCCGGGAAGCTATCGAGCAACTCGTCCGGTAGGTCCGGGCGGCCCTCTGACTCCGTCGGGATCTGAGGTGGCTTCACCAGGGACGTCGGCGACGTAGCAGTCTCCCGGAAAGGGCAAGGGCTGGTGGATATCCGTCGTGACGGAGCGTTCGTTCGGATCGATGACCTCCGGCTATCCAGCCCTCGTCCACTGGTACGCTGTGTCCGAGGACGTGGGGGCAGCGGTGAACTCCGTCAGGGACGGGTTGCCACCGTGTGACCCGAACCCGATCAATCGGGCGAGCAGGGCCGAAGACCGGGGCATGGCGGGCGAGATCTTTGGCAGCTATCGAGGTGCGGCGTCCTCAGCCGACCTCCTCGAGATGGCCTGCCACTCACTGGTCGCGGACTGAGATCGCAGCGCCGTTTCGACCCACCAGCCGGACGCTCAGACCTGGATTGGACGATCAGCAGAGACGCAGTCGACGCCACGAAGCCCCAGGAGCTTGGCCATCAGCGGCCGTTCGATCGACCAGGCGTGGACCTCGAGGTCGACGGCCTTCGCCCGCGGGACGAGTCGCGTCGTCAGACAGCGGGCGTAGTTCGCCCCGATGACGTCACAGTCGAGTTCGACGGCCGTCGTGATGGGGTGGTCGAGATCCCGCCGCACGAGCAGTCCCGTCGGCTGGTCCGGATCGAGGGCGCGAACCGCCCGGAGTTCGTCCTCGAGAAACGACGTGGTCACCACGCGATTCTCGACGCCCTCGAGCGCCGTGAGGACGTCCGCCGCGATGTCGCGGTCTTTCATCTCGAGGTTGACCTCGACGTCGTCCGGGACGACCGCGAGCAGTTCCTCGAGCGTCGGGATCCGTTCGCCGGACTCGAGGACCGTATGCGTCTTGAGGTCCGCGAGCGAGGAGTCAGCGACGGTGCCGTCGCCACCGGTGACGCGGTCGATGGTCTCGTCGTGGATGACGACCAGTTCGCCCGAGCCACAGCGACGGACGTCGAACTCGACGGCATCGGCGACCTCGGCTGCCGATCGGACGGCGGCGATCGTGTTTTCGGGTTCGCTCGCGGCGAAGCCGCGATGGGCGATCAGTCGCATTCGACTACAGTTCGGTGGCGAGTGATGTTATACCCCACGCTCGTCGTCGAACGACGAGGACCGGTCGACCAGTCGACGGCTTTTCCTGGATCGTCTACGCATCCCGCAGGCCGATCTGTCGGCACCTCCAAAGCCTTTAGCAAGTACGTTTAACCGGGTCCCGTCGCTATAGTCGGCTGAGTCATCACCCGTGTATCCACCGCGACACCGACCCGTCCGCTCACGGCGTAATCGATGAGTTCGTGCGTCGAGGACCCGGTCGAAATTCTACTGGTCGAGGACAACCCGGGCGACGTTCGGCTGGTCGAGGTCGCCCTTCGTGGGCTCTCGACCGACACCGAACTGGATGTCGTGACCGACGGTTCCCAGGCGCTCGAGACGCTCTCGAGGCATCTCCGTAACGAGACCATCCCCGACCTCGTCTTGCTCGACCTCAACCTGCCGCGGATGGATGGCTTCGAGTTCCTAGAGGAGGTCCAGGACCGGTCGGCGCTCGCGCGGATTCCGATCCTCGTCCTGACGAGTTCGAACTCCTGCGAGGACGTCGTCGAGAGCTACGAACGGGCCGCAAACGCTTACCTCACCAAGCCGACCGATCCGGACGAGTACATCGAGATGATCGAAACGGTCGCCGGCTTCTGGTTCGAACAGGTCGCACTCCCCCCGAGCCACGCCTGAGGCGGATCCTTGTACGGCAGTTCCGGCACGTCCGAACGGGGGTCCCGACGCGCCGGAACGCAGTCACAGCGTTCCGAACGACCGCTCGCCCGGGGCGTATGAGACACCCACGCATTGATCCGTTCGGAGGGTGCAGTACCCAGTATGCCATCGACGCAATTCGACCTGGACTTCGACGACACCGTGGCCGTAATCACCGGCGCGAGCGGCGCGCTCGGAAGCGCGGCGGTCGACCGATTCCGTGACGCGGGAGCGACCGTCTGTGCCGTCGACGTCGTCGCGCCCGACGCCGACGACAGCCTCCTCGAGCCCGACGAGCGAACGCACTTCTACGAGGCGGACCTGACCGACGAGGACGACGTTGCGGGACTCGTCGACCGGATCGTCGACGACCACGGCCGCATCGATCACCTGCTGAACGTCGCGGGCACGTGGCGTGGCGGCGACCACGTCGAGGAGACCGCCCTCGAGGAGTTCGAACTCCTGCTGTCGGTCAACCTGAAGACGGCGTTTCTCGCCTCGAAACACGCCCTCCCACATCTCCAGGAGACCGAGGGCTCGATCGTCAGCGTCAGCGCACGCTCCTCGCTCGAGGGTGGCGAGGGTGATGGCCCCTACCGGATCACGAAAGCCGGTATCAGGCTGCTGACCGAGACGATCGCCGCGGAGAATCGCGGCACCGTCCGGGCCAACTGCGTGATGCCGAGCGTGATCGATACGCCGATGAACCGCGAGATGATGTCCGACGCGGACCACGACTCGTGGGTCGAACCACACGAAATCGCCGACGTCATGGCCGTTCTCTGCAGTGACGCTACGAGGGTGACCAGCGGCGCCGCCGTCCCGGTGTACGGTGAGGCCTGAGACGGGTAACTGTCCGTCAGTTCCGGCGCACCCACGACCCGGGCGGCGGTTGCGCCGGCAAATCGGTCCAGAAATCCGTACGAGACGGCGCGGATCGGCTGACTCGCGCCCGAAACCCCGGTGACAGCGTCGTCACTCGAGTTCGACGGTCTTCGATCTGATCTCGTCGCCGTCGCGCCACTGGTAGTAGCAGTAGTTCGTCCCGGCGACCGTCATCACCGAGACGGTCGCTCGCTCCGGGACGTCCGCGGGTCGTTGTGGCGGCTCCGCAGGGAGCGTCGCAGCTCCGTCGGCGTCCCCGCACGCAGGATCGGACGACGGTTCGTCTGTAGCCGCGTCGGCCTCGCGTTCGACGGCTCCCGATTCGGCCGCCGGTGTCGATTCGGCGGCCGACTCGCGCCACGCCTCGAGTTCGGTCACGTACGTCGCGACGGCGCTGACCGATTCCCTGTCGCGTTCGGCAAGCGCCTCGAGCAGCTCGGAGAGGTCGTCGTCGAGGCCCTCGGGTGGCGTCGGACGCCCGCTGTCAGTGTCGGTCATCCGTCTCGACGTTCGGACCGGCCCGGCCTAAAGCCGTCCCTCCAGTCGAGACAGGCGACGCCGTGGGGCCCGCTATACGACGTCGTGGCCCGCGACCACAGCACTCATACTAGGACGTACTGGTGCATATAACCCCAATCGGAGCGTCTCTTATATATCAGAACGTAGTCGGGAGAGACGACAATGCACTCACAACAGCCCCGTCCCACGGGACGGATCGATCCCGTTCCGGAACGAATCGAATCGGCACAGGCGAAACTCGTCTACCTCTATCTCGAGACGATGGGCACCGCGACGGCCGACGAAATCGGTGAGACACTCACGATGAAGAAAATCGACGTGCTGAGCGTGTTGAATACCCTCTCGAGTGAGGAATACGTCGAGAAAAACGGCGACGAGTACGCGATCGCGTAATTCTTCACTGCGGCGGACGCCGGTTCGGTCGAGTCAGGTCAGTCGATTCTCCGGGCCAAGAGTGGCGACTCAGAACGTCTCGAGGTAGCGGTCGAGTTCCCACTCGGAGACGTCGACGAGGTACTCGCCGAACTCCTGGCTTTTCGCTTCGACGAACTTGGGTGCGACGTGTTCGCCCAGCGCGTCGTAGATGACTTCGTCTTCCTCCAGGGCGTCGACGGCCTCGCCGAGGTTCGATGGCAACGTCTCGATGCCGTACTCCTCGCGTTTGGCCTCGTCGAAGTCGTAGATGTTCTCGCGGATCGGATCGGGCGCCTCGAGACCCTGCTCGATGCCGTCGAGTCCGGCGTGGATCATGACGGCGAACGCGAGGTAGGGGTTACACGAGGGGTCGGGCGAGCGCAGCTCGATGCGCGAGGCCGCGGGCACGCGGGCGGCCGGTTTGCGCACGAGCGCCGAGCGGTTCCGGTCGGACCAGGCGACGTACACCGGCGCTTCGTAGCCCGGAACCAGCCGCTTGTAGCTGTTGACCGTCGGGTTCGCGACCGCCGTGATCGCTGGTGCGTGCTCGAGGACGCCCGCGAGGTAAGCGTGGGCCGTCTCGCTCAGGTTGAACTCGTCGTCGTCGTCGTGGAAGGCGTTCTCGCCGTCTTCGGTCATCAGCGACATGTGCGTGTGCATGCCCGAGCCGTTGATCTTCGGGATCGGTTTGGGCATGAACGTCGCGTGGAGGTCGTGCTGGGCGGCGATCGCGCGGACGACGGTGCGGAACGTGCCGACGTTGTCGGCGGTCGTCAGTGCGTCGTCGTACTCGAAGTTGATCTCGTACTGGCCCTGGGCCACCTCGTGGTGGCTGGCTTCGATCTCGAAGCCCATGTCCTCGAGCCCGTAGATGATGTCCCGACGGACGTCCGAGGCGAGGTCTTTGGGCGCGAGGTCGAAGTACCCGCCGTGGTCTGCCGTCTCGGTCGTGGCGCGGCCATCCTCGTCTTCCTCGAACATGAAGAACTCGGGCTCGGGAGCGAAGTTGACCTCGTAACCCATCTCGCTCGCACGCTCGAGTGCCTGTTTGAGAACGTATCGCGGGTCGCCCTCGAACGGCTCGCCCGTCGACGTATCGTAGACGTCACAGATCATCCGGGCCGCGGCCGACTCCTCGTCCTGTCTCCACGGGAGGACGGCGAACGTTTCCGGGTCCGGGACGAGACGCATGTCCGACTCCTGAATGCGGACGAAGCCCTCGATCGAAGAGCCGTCGAAGTAGATTCCCTCGGTGAACGCCTTCTCGGCCTGGCGGGCCGGGACGGCGACGTTCTTGACCGTGCCGAGAATGTCGGTGAACTGTAGTCGCAGGAAGTCGACGCCCTCTTCTTCGATCTCGTCCAGTACGCTCTCCTCTGCGGAAGTCAGGTTTCCATCTGGCATGCTTTTCTCGATCTATCCGACGGTTCCCACTATTAAAGCTCTGCTGTTGTCGGCGAATGTACTCTGCCCGAAGTTAGAATAAAACGTATGTAAGCCAGCATTGCCGATCAGACGGTGTACGTCGACTATCTTGTTGAAGTGTCGAGTCTGGCTGATCGGACGTCCAATAGTTATACAAAACAATTCCCTAGTATCGCTTAATATCTGCCCCGGGCCGAAAGACGCGGACGATCAACCGGGTCGCCTGGCGAGCGGTCACCGCGTGGACCGGTCCTCCGTGTTGCGGCGGCGGTCGAGACGACGGTCCGGTGGCCGAGGTGGCCACGTCGTCGCGAGGCCGGAGCAACTCGCAGCGACGGAGGCCTGCCAGACGTCGATCGACCGACGGACCAGGCGGTACCAGACCGACGGCGCGTCGGCCCGACGTGGCCGCTCGGTGATCGACGTCGCACAGACCGGACAGACGTACGCGACCGTCTCGCCATGAGTCCGACGGATCCAGTCACCGTCGGCGGTACTGGCGTGGTCGCAGTCGGGACAGAACAGCGTCGATTTGCGGGGGATCACGGCGTCGGGCCCGGCGTCGGAGGTGACGGATTGTGTCATGTACTCGGGTTAGTGGCGCGACCGATAAAGCCCCTTCCCCGACGGTCAACTATCGCACACCTTTCAGCCGTTATACCACCCGATCGTTTACCACGAGCGCATATATCACGGACGATCATACGGAACGAACCCTCAGCTCGGCATTCGTCCGTGGTTCGGGAGGGAGTCACATTGCGGCCGATCCGGCGCCAGCGGTTTCCCGTCGGGGCTCCTTGCTCTCCCATGGGAGATCTCACCGCCAGACCGGTCCGAATCGAGGACGAGGTCGCTCTCGACGCGTTCCTCGAGGATCACGACGTCGCGCTCGTCGAACTCCACACGAGCGGCTGTCCGAAGTGCCAGGCGATGGAGCCCGTTCTGGGGAACGTCGCGCGGTCGACCGACGTCCCCGTCGGAATGGCGAACCCGGCCGACGATCCCGCGTTCGTCGACCGATTCGTCACATCCTCAGTTCCAGCGCTGTTTCTCTACGCGGACGGCGAACAGGTCGCCCACGTCGCGGAGGGGTTCCTCGGCGGCGACGAGGTCGTCGACTTCCTCACCGAACACGTCCCGGACGCGGTCGACGCCTGACGCAGCCGTCGGTCGACGGACCAGCGACACACCGCCAGCAAGGGGTCGGGTTACTCGTCGCCTTCCTCGAGTTCGGTCGGGTCGACCTCGCCCTCGAGGACCTGTCTCCCCAGCTCGGTGATATCGTAGACGCCCGTCAGCTGTTTGGTCAACAGCCCGTGTTTCGTCAGCTCCCGACACCGGTAGGCGGCTTTCGGTGCCCGGCAGACGTCCTCCTGTTCGACGTGTTCGGGTGCGAACACGTGAGTCTCACACATGGCCTCGAGAATCTCTTCGTCGATCGGGTCCATCCACTCTGCGAGTTCGTCCATGGGAGTCGGTAGACGGTCCTCGAGCAAAGAAAACCCGGTCTCTCGACGCAGGGTCGTCGGCTCGTTAGTGTCCGTCGGCCGGCAACAGGTCGGTGTGGACGACGGCCCGATACTGGTCGTCGGTCGCCTCCGCGAGGCGTTCGAGCAAGGCCACTGCGTCGGGGAACGACTCCGGAAGCTCGAAGGGATCGTCGCCATCCGCATCACGTCGCTTACAGAGCGTGACGAACGAGAGGAGAGTCGAGTAGGCACCTGGCCGGGCGTAGACGACGCCGAGTTCGTCGGAGACCTGCTCGCGCCAGGTCTCGACGATCGGTTCGGTCTCCGCTCGAGGTTTTCGGTTCCGGTCGACCAGTTCCTCGGTGTCGACGTCGTGTTCCTCGAAGACGCTGTCGAGGACCTCCTGGAGGTCGTCGCCGCTGTCGAGGTACGACTCCTCGGCTTCGGCCTCGAGCAATCGCTCGAACGCCTCGAGTTCGGCCCGCCGTACGGCGATGGGGTAGACGAAATCGTGAGTCGATTTCGGTAGCGTGTACGATTTCGCCTCGACGCCCTGCTCGCCGGGGGCCGTCCGCCCCAGCATGAGATCGAGTATGCCCATACGTGAACCAGACGGGGTGAGTCGAATAAGTGTTCCGCGCTCGTGACGTTACCACCGCTCGCCGAGTGCCGACTTCGCGCCCCCGTAGCCGCTCGCGGTGGTCCAGGTGCGCCCGCTATCGACGTGTTCGACCTCGTAGGCGCTGTCGCAGACCCCACAGCGGTAGCGTTCGGGCGTGGTCACGGGGTTCGAGGCGCGGTGGCGGTCGGCCCGCCAGTCGCAGTCGGCCTCGAGACAGCGAAGCACGTACCGGGGTTCGGTGAACGATCGACAGTGACGCGGCGCCTCGAGTTCGGCGGCGCGCTCGCGAAAGCGGGGGCCGTGGCCCGACACACCGAACTGCTGGAACTCCCAGGCGTGGACGAGTTCGTGGCGGACAACGGCGGCGAACGCCGGCCAGTCGTACCGTTCGTACGCCCGTCTGGTGAGGACGATCGTCGCCACCTCGCGGTCGGCCTGCCACCGACAGGCGCCCGCCCGGCGTTTCGCCCGCGCGGAGACGGCCCACTCGATCGATCCGAGATCGACCTCGAGGTCGTGGTCGTCGACGACCTCGCGGGCGTGAATCCGGGCTCTGGCGAGCAGTTCGTCGTCGATCGTGTACTCGCCGTCAGTCATGGATCGACGAACGTCCGGCTGGAACGAAATAGTTCTGGATCGGAGTGCTCGAACGTGGGGCCGTCGATAGTCGTCGGTCGTTCGACGGCACCCGTCACAGTCGGATAGTACGCCCAGGGGAACGGTTTCGACCGGTTTGCTCGAGTAAAACGATTACCAGTCGGTGGGCATCCCGGAAACAGTCACAGAGAGCAGTTCGATCCACGCTCGAGTGCGCCGAGGTATCTGGCTCGAGGTCGGTGCTCTCGTTGTCGACTCGTCGGTACTGGTCGTCAGGACGACGCTCGAGATCGGATTCGAATGGCGCGGGACTGGATTCGGACGGCGCGGGACCGGATTCGAACCTCGCCGAGACGGTCCGGGCGTGCGGCGCACGCGCCGTTCCGGGCTGCGACTCGACTGGTTCGAATCCTAGTCGCGATGCTTCTCCTCGCGGAAATGCTCGGAGAAGCATGCGCGGGACCGGATTCGAACCGGCGGACCCCTACGGGACAGCGTCCTAAGCGCTGCGCCGTTGGCCTGGCTTGGCTACCCGCGCTCACCTCTCGGTTGTCACGAATCGAGTAAGAAGCTGTCGATCCGGAGTACGAAGCAGCACGGAGAACGTCTCGCTCTGGCGCGCTGAGGACGTCAACTGTGTTTCACCGGTTCTTCCGGCGACCAGTCGGGCGGAACGATGAACGTTACGTGCTCCGAATCCCGCAGCTGGTGGAGTTCCGCGGCCTGTTCGGCCAGCGATCGATCCCGATACGGCATCTCGAGGCCGCAACCGGTACACACGAGCTTGCAGGTTGGCTCCTTCATAGCAGACGCGGGCCCGACGGGCGTAGCCGACTGGCGTCGCTTTTCGCTTGGACTCTCATCGGCTTTAGTAGCCGTCTCCTAGTGATATCGAGGCTGAACGGCCGGTTTCACTACCCGTTCGTAGCCAGCCCTTGGACCGAGTAGCACGATGTTGCTTCACACACCACAGATTGTCGGCGGTGGACGGAGGGTTCTTGCCGCTGGGCCGAGAGGATATCGTATGCACAGCGCGCGCGACCGCGTCGAGTACGAACCCTGGCTCGAGGAACTCGAGGAGGTCGCCGATCGGCTCGAGCTCTCCCCGGAGGCTCGATCGTGTGCGATCGATCTCTTTCTCATGGACGTCCCGAATCTCGATCGATCGAAGCGTACAGCCCTCGCAGCGAGCGTCTACGCCGGATCGCTGGTCGCCGGCGAGGGACGAACCCAGCGGGCCGTCGCGGACGCGGCCGACGTCTCCCGGCTCTCGATCCAGACCCGCTGGAAAGACCGCCTCGAGGAGGCGGGACTCGAGCCGCCGCGGTGGTGAGTCGGCACAAACCATCGTTTCACTACGCATTCGAGGCCTAACACACGCAGGAGCGGCCGGTGGCGGGCGTAAGTGTATGCTACCGAAACCGACCGGCGATGCGCACCGTACGGATAGCCGACCGGTCGAGACGCCACCCCGTCGATTCGACCACCGGCGACCGACCATCGAGGACCCGAGGGCCCGTCTCGTACTGGCGTTCTCCGACGACAGTGTCGCTCACTCTTCTATGACGGACCCGGACTCGTCGATCTCGCCCCGAAGGATTCGCGTACTCGAGATGATGTCGCCGTCCTCGGCGAGGACGTGTGGGACGACGACGATCTCGAGGGGATCGTGCCCACGCTCGCGACGGATCTCGTTGATACGTTCGCCACCACCTTTGGTCTCGGGCGAAACGACGAGATAGTCGAACTGCGGCTCGGTGGCGATCCCCGTGGGGGACTCGAGCGTGCGGATCTCGAACGCCCGGTCGTGCTCGGAGGCGATCGCCGCGAGTTCGTCCTCGAGGTCGGCCTCGCGTTCGTCGTAGGATCTGACCTGCCGATCGACGCTTCGTGTCTTCGGGGCGAGCTCGTCGCTCGTCAGCCCGATCGTCACGTCTCCGAGTTCGAACGCCCGCTCGAACAGTTTTCGGTGTCCGTCGTGAACGGGGTCGAACGTCCCACCAAGCGCGACGTCCATACGCCATCACACTGGTGCGGATCGTATAAAACGGTCGAATCCGTGGACGATCCCCATCGGATCTCGCAACAGAGGTCGACGATCGTCGAAAGTCCCCTTCGCATCGTTTTTTATGGTCGCGGTCAGTGTCCAAGGTATGGGAATTGACGAGGACGCACTAGAGTACCACCGGACGGATCCACCCGGAAAGATCGAGATATCGACGACGAAGCCGACGAACACCCAGCGAGACCTCTCGCTCGCGTACTCGCCGGGCGTCGCGGCACCCTGCCTTGAGATCGACGACGACGAGACGGAGGCGTACACGTACACCGCCAAAGGGAATCTCGTCGGTGTCGTCTCGAACGGGACAGCCGTCCTCGGACTCGGCGACATCGGCGCGCAGGCCTCGAAACCCGTCATGGAGGGGAAGGGCGTCCTGTTCAAGCGATTCGCCGACATCGACGTCTTCGACGTGGAACTCGACGAGGACGACCCCCACAAGGTCGTCGAGGCCTGCAAGATGATGGAGCCGACGTTCGGCGGGATCAACTTGGAGGACATCAAAGCCCCCGAGTGTTTCACCATCGAGGAGCGCCTGCGCGAGGAGATCGACATCCCCGTCTTCCACGACGACCAACACGGGACGGCGATCATCTCCGGTGCGGCCCTGCTGAACGCCGCCGACATCGCCGGGAAAGAGCTCGAGGACCTCGAGATCGTCTTCTCCGGTGCGGGCGCGAGTGCGATCGCGACGGCGAAGTTCTACGTCTCGCTGGGCTGTCGTGAGGACAACATCACGATGTGTGACTCAACGGGGATCATCACGGCGGCCCGCGCCGAACGCGGCGAGGTCAACGAGTACAAGCGCCAGTTCGCCCAGGACGTCCCCGAGGGCGACCTCGCGGACGCGATGGACGGCGCGGACGTCTTCGTCGGCCTCTCGATCGGCGGCATCGTCAGCCAGGAGATGATCCAGTCGATGGGGGACAATCCGATCGTCTTCGCGATGGCCAACCCCGACCCCGAGATCGGCTACGAAGAGGCCAAAGCGGCCCGCGACGACGACGTCATCATGGCGACCGGCCGCTCCGATTACCCCAATCAGGTCAACAACGTCCTCGGCTTCCCGTTTATCTTCCGTGGCGCACTCGACGTCCGGGCGACAGAGATCAACGAGGAGATGAAAGTCGCCTGCGCCGAAGCGCTCGCGGAACTCGCCCGCGAGGACGTCCCCGACGCCGTCGTCAAAGCCTACGGCGAGGAACCGCTCCAGTTCGGCCCCGACTACATCATCCCGAAGCCGGTCGACCCCCGCGTACTGTTCCGGGTCGCCCCCTCGATCGCCGAGGCCGCGATGGAGTCCGGTGCCGCCCGAACCGAGATCGACCTCGAGGCCTACGAAGAGGAACTCGAGGCCCGACTCGGCAAGTCCCGCGAGATGATGCGGGTCATCCTCAACAAGGCGAAAAGCGACCCCAAGACGGTCGCGCTCGCGGAGGGTGAAAACGAGAAGATGATCCGGGCGGCCTACCAGCTCCAGGAACAGGGCATCGCCCTGCCGATCCTCATCGGCGACGAGAGCGAGATCCGCCAGACGGCCGCGAACCTGGGACTGGACTTCGAGCCCCGCGTCGCCGATCCGACGGTCGGCGACTACGAGGCCTACGCCGAACGGCTTCACGAGCTCAGACAGCGAAAGGGCGTCACCCGCACCGAGGCGGGCGAACTCATCGAACGCGACTCGAACTACTTCGGGAGCATCATGGTCGAGCAGGGCGACGCCGACGCGCTCCTGACGGGGCTGTCCTACCACTACCCATCGGCGCTGCGGCCGCCGCTGCAGGTCATCGGCACCGCCGACGACGTCGACTACGCCGCCGGGGTCTATCTGCTGACGTTCAAGAACCGCGTGATCTTCGTCGCGGACGCGACGGTCAACCAGGCCCCAGACGAGGAGGTCCTCGCCGAAGTGACGAAACAGACCGGCAAACTCGCCCGCCGGTTCGACGTCGAACCCCGCGCGGCGTTGCTGTCGTACTCGAACTTCGGCAGCGTCGACAACGAAGGCACTCGCAAGCCCCGGCGTGCCGCGCAGATGCTGCAGGACGACCCCGAGGTCGACTTCCCCGTCGACGGCGAGATGCAGGCCGACACGGCCGTCGTCGACGACATCCTCGAGGGTACGTACGGCTTCTCCGACCTCGAGGAGCCCGCGAACGTGCTCGTCTTCCCGAACCTCGAGTCGGGCAACATCGGCTACAAGCTGCTCCAGCGACTGGGCGGCGCCGAGGCCGTCGGTCCGATGCTCGTCGGCATGGACGAGCCGGTCCACGTCCTCCAGCGGGGTGACGAGGTCAAAGACATCGTCAACCTCGCCGCCGTCGCGGTGGTCGACGCACAAAAAAAGTAATCGCCTCGAGAGACGGGGCCATCCGCCCTCGATCGGCCGAACGGTCCGCCCTCGATCGTCGGGACGAGCCCGAACGGCTCATACGGATCGTCACAACCGTTTGTCGGTG
>LFCJ01002699.1_pt1 | contig 12816 bp, 10 predicted proteins | sample 643141 | NCBI WGS metagenome assembly LFCJ01 (sample SAMN03766243, study PRJNA286221) | soda lake metagenome | biome: soda lake; feature: Kulunda steppe; material: water; isolation source: sample B1-Br-g2 brine of Lake Bitter-1 | place: Russia: Kulunda steppe | collected 2010-07 | reverse complement strand
GTCCTGGAAAGCGGCAGGATTGGAGCAAGTTTGGGGATGCACCATTTGCCTGCCAAAAGGGTGCAAAATGGTGCCAGAATGGCCAAAGGCGCACACGCCGCGCCCCCACCTCGCATTTTCTCACACAACCTGACTTTTTAATGACATATGTACATGTTGTGCATGGTTGGGTCTGGAAATGGGGCCAGCAAGTGGGCGGAAATGCTAGTTGGCTATGTTTGGGGGGGTCCAGTGGTGGGGACGACCCCATACCCGCGCTTTTGATAATATTTGTGCCACATTAAACAAATTAATGATTTCTAAGCCATGCTCAATTGTAGAGCTAGATTAAGTGAATTGACAAATAAGCATGCCTCTGGAATTCAAATCTCAGCATTGATGTCCGCATTCCTGTAGAAACGAAAAGATGATTAGTAAGGCCACAGTCACACGCAAAATTTCTCACTTTTTAAAACTCGACCCCCCAAAAGTGAGAAAATTGCGGTCGCACAAGAAAATGTTTTACTTGATTAAAACCCCCAAAGTACTCTTTCCACTTTTTTTTCACTTAGGGTGAAAGGGGGTGGTCTCAGGTGGCCCCAAGGGAGGGTCCCATCCGTGCAAGGCCCCCCAGAAACCCCTTGTTTGGGGTTTGGTATGTCGGAAAGAGCATTTACCTTGGGAGGATTTATGAGGAGGCAAGGTTTCTTTACATGTGTTATACACGTTTATTTCATTTGCAGCACTAGCTGGTGATGATTCTCCAGGACAACAGTGCACTGAGATAACGTCTCATGTGTATGTCATGTCCTGTTGCATTCTCCCTGAACTTCAGCTTGTACATTATAGATCAGATACTCTGACCATATAATCACTTGCTAAATTTCTGTCTTTTGTTGTATTTCTGTCTTTTGCTATATTTCTGTTGCTTGCTAGGCCGGGGGGGGCATTCTCTAGGCTCCCTGTGAAAAGAAGGCCGCCGGCCCCCTGGACACTCATCTTCCCAGTCCGTTTGAGTTCGTCAGTCTTTTCTGTAACCACATTTTCATCGTTTTCCGCGTCAATCGTTATCTGAAAAACAAACTAATCATGAATGTGTGGTGTATATGTAAGTATGCACTGTATGATTTAATGCTGATATGCGTGCATGCTTGCTTTCGAGAAAGGCTCAGGCCATGGTCACATGCGATCTTTTTCATTGTTTTCACTGATGTTTCTAGAGGGACCCTGTGCATGATCCTTTTTTATGTAAACTAAACTTTTATCATATACCTAGGCTGCTGGCAAATTTTAATGTGAAGGAGATGACCCTGGTGGCCTGGGTGGCAGCTCAGCCTCTATTCGGTTGCCTATTTTGGCATTGATAGCGCATATGCGCGCTCAATACGAGCCCATCAGAGCTCCTTTTACCCCCAGAATCCCTGATTTTTCGGTCAAGCAGAGTCTCGAGGTGCTGGTCTGTGCATTATTCGTAGAATATCCATCTGCCGTCCCGCAGAGCCCAGGTCCCGGACCTCTTCTTGAGGGCGTCAAACACTTAATAATTCCTTTCCGTGGAATTCTTGCAGCGTCAGGGCGCAAGACTATCTGAAGTGTGACCAAAATTTGTGGGCAGGTGGCGTTTGCATGCGACCGCCGCGGTGCTTTGCCCGCGGCTTGGAAATAGGATCCAAAAAGTTCTTTGTGACTGATCCTCATGCCGCAATCAGGCAGCAACACGACACAGACTGCACTGTTCATGAGCCTGCAATGCTGCAGATGCCCTCGCTTAAGCACTCATGGCCTGCAAGGTCTCGCATGACAGTCAGTTGACCCTGAGCCATCAGGTTAGAGTGCCAGGACAAAATGCTGAAAAGTTTGCAGAGCGTATTGTACACTTACAATACCCGAAAAAATACCCGGTTACTGATTTATCGGGTTGGGATGTTGGCCAGTGTGACCAAGGCCTTACGGACAGAAATGTTTTACAGAAAGTAAATTTTTTACAAATTTACAAAAAGCTTGATGACCTAATTATGAATGTGCAGCATGTCCACACATACACACACAAAAACAAAGACACACACATGTGCCTGTGCCTGTGCCTGTGTCCAGGACTGACTTCAAGAAAAACAGCCTCAACACTATGGACGCACTCAGCTCCTGGTGGAATGTGGCACTGGCCAACACCGCCTTCTCAGACAGCCAGCTATACCAGAAGTTGGCAGATGGGCCAGAGGACTGGGGACAGGTAAAGGAACAGAGGCTCCATGTTGCTGCATGAATGAGTGCAGTCTTGCTTTTGGTGCTGGATGGGCGGCAGGTTGGATAACAGGAGGACAAGAGCAATAGGCTTAAGATTTGCCGAAGATGGATTTGTCATTGCCAATGAAAACCATATTTGTTTCTTTTTCATGTATCATTAAGGGAAAATTATCATGGCAAAGCCTCGGGTGAAATGGATGACTCTGCTGGCCTGCATGGGTATGCTGCATTTCTTCTTGACACAAGACGTGCATGTAAGGGACCATCATTCCCCATTCATGGAGAAAAGCACCTCCAGAACTTCAGCAGCGTGCAGCGTCAGTGCGTGAAAAAGATGCTAAAACATTGCGACATGCGTGGAGGATTTTTGTCGGTCATTCCCGTGTTTGACCCACCCCTTTGCCATGCCAAACTGTCTCACTCAAGCACAAACTTTAAGGGATCGGCATATAACGCTATATGAGGCAATTCTAAAGCGCCGAATAGCTTTACTTGGCGGTATAGTGCTACATTTTGCTATATTTCAGCTGCTATATCTGCTAGAACTTCACCTTGATTGAATTTCAGCACCAGAATCAAAAGGGAGGTTCAGCACCCAGAATAATGCATTCCCCCTTAGGCCAACCTTGTCTCATCAGACATTCTCCCGAGGTTCATGTTCTTTCCAACGTACAGAACCCCAAACGAGGGGTCTATAGGGATTTTGCACGATTGGGACCCTCGCTGGGGGCCTCCTGAGACCACCCCCCATTTTCGCCCAAAGTGAAAAAGGTGAAAACTTCACTTTGGGGGTTTCAATTAGGTGGATGAAAAACTTTTTTGCAGTCACTTAATCTTTTTCTCTCCACGTATACCTGCTCCCCCCATGACCACCATTTTCTTCCAGCATTACTGTTGAAACCACACACTAACGTTTCCTAGCTTCCCAAGACCAGCAATAGGATCCGAAGAGCTCTTTGCGACAGGTCCTCATGCCACAATTAGGCAGCAACAGGACATAGACTGCAATATTCATAAGGAGCCTGCAATGCTGCAGGCGCCCTCGATTAAGCACTTGGTTTATGGCTTGCAAGGTCTTGCATGACAGTCAATCGACCCTAAGCCATTAGGAGAGAGTGTCAGGTGAGGATGATGTAAAATTGAGAGCATGGTTGGCGCACGCTTGAAAACTTCTTTTTTTCCCCCTTTGCATGTGGCCATGGTGCATCAGTTGCCATCATTTGAGAGTATGTCCTCACGCATGCAAAGAACGTGTGTGTGACCGCGGCCTTACTTTGGGGGTTTAAATAAGAACGTGAACAATTTTTCATGTGTGACCGCGATTCTTTTCACTTTTTTTTATGGGTCAAGCGAAAAAAATGAAAAAGTGGGCAAAAGTGTGTGACCGCAGCCTCACAAGAAATGAAAGCAAACAAAATTTTTTTGTTGGGGCTGGGGTCTTCTAGCAACCAAGCAACCATATATAGCGCTATATCTGGTACTAGGGTTACACTCCTACTCATGTGCGGGCACATGCCTTAGTACCCCTGGGCCCCTCATTCCTCAATTCCTTTGACGCTAACGACAGCTTTGGATATCCCCTTGAAATGCTGCCTGAAAAATTATAATATTGACGGATTGGCCCTTCAAATCAGGTGCATCGTGATCTAAAGAAAACGCTTGTGTTCCAAGGCAATCCCTAGCTGTCCACTCTCAAGTGCTGATTGCTGCCCTACGCTGATTGCTCTCTTGTACGGTCTGCCCTTCAAAATCCTCTGCTGGTGCTAGTGCTGGTGCTGGTACTTCAACTGCTCGCTGCTTAGCTGCTTGTGTGGACTCAACTTACTCAAGCGCAGGACACTCCAGCTTGATGAAGGGGACCTCATAATTAATGAAATGCATGGCCATGATACAATGGGACTGCTTGTGTGCAGGGCCTATTGAGAAGGACTTGATATGCTGCTTCTTGGCCACTGGCTTCCCAACACAGTCTATCTCCTTCACACCTTGTTCTCCTCCTCTTCCCTGGTATGCACCTTAGGGATTGTGCAAACCCCTTCTGCTTCCAGTGCTTGCTGCATGCAATTGTGATGCCGCATCGTCCTGAGGTTCGCTTGGCTGGCTTGCAACATTTTCTCTCCATCACACAGCCCCACCTGGCTAACTCTTCATTGTAAAACTGTCAGACCACTTCCTAATGGGTCCTGCAGACGTCCTCTTGAATAGGTCTGCATGGGTGGCGTTGCCCTGGACATGGGGCTGCATGCGATCTTTCCCCAGATTTATCTATGGCTCGGCCATTAGAGACGTCTGGCAGTTTGTTTGTATAATTCTATTCTTAATTCTTGGGGCCAGAGGTGAATGTTAGAGTTTCGGTTATGGCACGCGCCATATCTGATATGCTAGATAGCGCTATTACTAATAGCCTATTAGCAAATGCAATCCTTACACACTTTGCTTTTCAACTTTTATCTTTGCAAATCCTGCACCATTCATCGCCTTGCAAGGTGCACCGGAAAGCTGATTTTTTGATGCATCTGTAATTGGAATGCAGGCAGGGGGGCTTGTGTGTTAGCTGGGCTGGGCAGGAAGCGCCAGGGCTGATTCAGAATACTGGATGGCCTCTTGCACACAAATGTTAAAATCTGGCACACTCTGGCCCCTAAAATGGAGCACCGGATCTTGGATATAAATTGTCATTTTGGGGCAAGAAGAGTAAAGGAGGCCAGAAAGGGATGAGTTGGCCCGAGGGATCTGCACAGACCACCTATTGGCCTGAACATATTATATATGAAGCATATTAATGCCTGTGATGCGTAAGTATCATCAATTAGCCGTGCGGTTGAACAGGGGCAAGGCATTGGCAGAATGTGTGTACTCACTGAGTGTCCATCAAACGCGCTGTCAGTAGGCTATTATAGCTTTCTTCTGTGCAGCAGCTTTGTTTGATGGCCATATATGTCTTATTGGCTCACCGGATGTGACAGAACACAAACATGTTTCAGCTGGCAATTTGACTTCATTTTTAATGACTGTGCCAAACAGCCCTGCAAACCAGATTTATAAGGGTTGTTGCATTTGGTTATTTCACCTTATCAAAGCGCTAATTGTTTAATTAAAAGTGAAAATTGTAATTTATTAGACCGCTTCCTTGTTTGGTTTTAGGAAATGACCTAGGATAACCCCCCTTTTCCTGCCAATTTCGCCCAGTTTAGGTGCCTCTCTCTTTGTTTATGCACTATTTTCTCGATCTTACTGCATAAGATATTGCAACACGAAGGGAATGGCAGGTTAGAACTCTTTTGCTGGAAATGTACAATCAAATGATGCATTGGACCCCAGCTTAAGTTGCATGGAAATGGCATTGAAAATTTTGAATGAAAGTTGCAGACTATAGAACTTGTGTAAGGAATAACTTTTAAGGGAAATAGGGGGCCCATGAAGCGCAAAAACAGAGGAATTGGGCCAAAATGGGTGTGAGCTCCATGAGATTTGCGAACACAAATTTTGAAAACCGTGAAAAATTTTGCTGCACATGTTTGCAAGACTAGCCTTCTCAGGTCCCTCCACCTCGGGTGAAGACGTTTTTCTTGCTTTCCAGCCCCCCTAGCAGTTAATTGCTACACAAAGTCATGCTTGATGTGTTGAATTGTTAGGGTGCGCTAAGATTAGAAGGCGTTGGCACCATGTGTGCATATTTGGCCATTCGGCATCTTTTTACTTTTCTGGCAGGAATCATGTGTGCTGGTTTACAGTCTCTCCTGGAATGTTTTATTGTTTTTGGAATGCTCTTGCGTGATGACTGAATGCTGCAGATCTTAAAAATGGGGGCGGGGATGAGGACTGGCAAGTAATTCAGTTGGCCCTGCTTTTATAATGTGCAAGTGCTATTGCAGAAGTTGCAGTTCCTTGCTGCTTTTGTGCAAAACATTGGAGGAGGTCGGACAGCTGATATTGCTAAACGCTACTATTTTTACGCATCTAAAAGCACTAGTGCTTTAGTGGAGGATAAACAAGCCTTGTTAACAAAAAAGCGATAATGGTTTAAAAAAGAAGACAAGAGAAAATGGGGTGACAAGCTCACTGCATGATCTTCCAAAATTAACTATAGATTCCTTCCTGCAATTTCTTTGATTGAAAATGATGCTAGTCTATATAGCCAATAATTGCAGGCCAGGTGCTCTGGTACGTAAATGTATGCAATTTCTATGCAGCTTTTAATAGTTTCTTGCATCCTTTCAAGCTCCTGGGTTTCCTATATGTAGACCACCAGAAATCTGACCTTTCACTCCAAATCTTGTCCTTTGCTGGCTCCAACTTTGCAGGGCATGCCATGGCTGGGATCCATTGCCCGCCATCAGCTGCTGCATGCGCACCATTTCAGCAGCGACCAGAAGCGCCAGGTCATCCGCATGGTTGCTATGCTTAGTGCTTATGCGGTGTCAGACCCTGAGATTGGATATTGCCAAGGGTGGGTGGGATAGAGCAGCGGAACCTTAAAGCAGCTGGCATGGGATATTGGCCTTCATCCACAGTTGATTTGACATTGTCTGTCATGAATTCTTGAGTGAGAGTGTCTGTTTCAAGAAACGGCTTTGGAAAAAGGTAGGATTACTACTCTGTTACATCTAAGTGAGGGCTAGGTTGCCTCTCCCACACCTTCTTTAAAAGAAGCACTGGATCATACAAGCTTACTTGTGCAATTGACTCCTTTTTTCTATGCAGCATGTCAGACTTGGCTCTGCCATTTTTGCTCCTTATCGGGGATGATGCGTTGGCTTTTGCTGCCTTTAAAAGCTTCATGCAGAAGGTGCGTCTTCCTTACATTTTTCCAGGGTATTTGCCTTGGTGGGCCGCATTTATCAATTACTAATCCCATTCTTTATATTCCTTAGATATAATTAATGTAATACAACCTTTTCTATTTAATAATTAATATTTTATGTTTAATAATTACCTTGTCCTCAAAACTCCGTGCGCATCAGGCTACCCCTTTTTCATATTACCTTCCTGGCAAGGCTCGATTCTATCAAAGTATTTTCTAAGTACCAGTTGTGCTCCATGGTCTCACAAGTCCTCCTCAATAGGAGGTCCTGGAAAGTTCCCTCTAGTCACTACATTTAGTGTGACCTTGGCTCTCTTATTATGCTTTTTGCCCATGATTTTGCGGCATTTACGTGCATGCTAGTGCCATACTCAAACGTGACTTCCTCAGACTTGAAGGACACCGTCAGGGGCTCCACCCTGCCCTGCCCCTCCTCTGCGCCTCTCCCTTCCTCCATTCTTATTGCAGCCCCACATTCCTTCCTGTTGGGGCCTATTCCAAGGCCAGGAAAGCAGGAAAGGGCCGAGCTGCAACGGCTACTGTTTTCTGCTCTTCCAACAGCACGCGGCATTCAACTCGGGGTGGATGCACAGCTCCTTGGGCACCCACTGGTATTACTTGGTGCAACCTGCATAAAAAGGTGTCCTTAACATGTGTGGCCTGCGGCTTCAACATTGGGCTTGAGCATGGCTCGTTCGCAAAGTGTTGTCCTGTTTCAGATTATGGAACACAAAGATTCCTAACATTCATTTTATCTTTCACTGAAACCCTAAAAGTACTGATGCGCTGAATCAATTGAGCAGCTTAAATTGGCTTTAAGGCGCTTACTTATTCACTTGGTAGTCTTTGACAACCTGAACGTCAAACAATTCCAAGCTTACTTTGTTGCTCCTTGGGTGATTGCGAGAACTGCTTAAAGTAATGAGATAATTATTGGGGGTTTCTAAGCTACGAAATCTGTTTGTGTATAACTTCAAGAATAGCCTCTCGTATTATTCGGATTTAGTCAGGACCCCATTATGGGGCGGAAATGGAGCAAAGGATGCTATTTGATGTAGGTTGTACAAAGGGGAAGCGTTCAGAGAGATAGGCATCCCAGGAAGTTTGGATCTGCTTTCATCCTGACATTTTTTGCCAGGCTGAGGAGCATGAGAAGTAGCAAGTGGCAGCCATTACAGCCTGAACCCCTTCCCCCACTTTCCAGGCCTGTGGGCAGGCCCAGGAGGCTGCGTGTTGTAGAGGCAGGCACAAAAGAAAATGCCGGTTGTAGAGACAGGTACAGAAAACAATGCCAAGCAATGGAGGCAAGGGCTCGGAGAGGGGCAGAGGAAGGGTGAGGGGGAGATGGGTTGAGCTTATGGAGGTGTCCTTATATTCACATCTGAAGAAGACACAGACATGCAAGAGTCTAGGCTGCTGCGATTCTGGATGAGAGTGCCAAATTTATGAATTATTTGTGTTCATTGTAATGGTTGAGGGGCCTTGCGGACACCAAATTCTCGAAGGGAAGATTTGTGAAATTGATTGAAGACCATGGGTCGAATTGTACTCGTGGCGCCAAAGGTGCAGCACAGTACTTTTATTTAGTTTGTCTTACTGTTGGTGGATCAAAATTTTTGGGTTAGTTTTTACCTTGCCCATATTTGATTTGAAAGCTCACTCCATACTAAGCTTTTATCACTTTACAGTTTAAGGAAGAGAGTAGAGGCTGCCAAAGATGCTCATTATATTGAGGTGTGAGAGGTTGAGTAAGCACTTGGGGGGTGGGTTTTAGCCTTTGCCATCCCAGAGAATCAATTTTCATGTCCATTTAGGTTTACCCCTCAAGCTGGTAGTAACTTTTCAAATTATCTCTTGGCATAGAATTGATCAATTGTTGATTTTGTTGTCGACAGTACTCAATATTTCATATTACCTATGATGATGTGTTGGAAAAGGAGTACTTCCAATGTGTGAAGACCACTATATTTTGTAATCCAATAGGCTTATGCCTCAGGTGCTTGGAAATTGAAGAAGCTATGCAGGAACCATCATAATACATTTTTTTGTATGAGAGCAATGTAATACACGACAAGGCACAAATTTAATGTCTAGATCATAAATGTGCAATCTGCATAATACCAATTCATGTTTAAACTTCTGCTAGTGATTTGAATCAGAAGTGCATGGAAGTGAGGCCTTTTTTGCACCACACTGGCTATGGCAATTCAATGTATTGTCAATGATTGCTTGAAAGTCATCGGAATCTGTAAGAGTTACGGGGCGCCTTGAGGGCTCTCCGGCTCAGCCAGTGTTGTCAAAAAAGCCTACAGGCTTGAGCCCGCACTTCTCTGTGACAAAGCACAGCTCAGTTTTTCAGGTATACAGCTGAGTCTTTACTGGCAGGGCTCATTATAAGAGTTGTGCACTTAATTACTGACGCCGTTGACTGTCATTTGACGTTACGGCGTAGTAAACAGTATTGACCGTCAGAAATTGAGCCGCAGGCGTAATTTACGATGATTTTATTTTTGACGTCAGACAGTCAGCTTTTCAGATATTTACAGTGCTAAAATGTCAAAAATTACCGACAGGCGCATCAAGAGCGCCTTGTTCAGTTAAGCAGCATTCTGAGACAGAATTTGTCCTTTGCTCCATCCAAAACTTTCCAAAGATCTCAAAAATTCACTCCCCATTCCCGCTCCTCACATCTCCACCTCCTCATCTCCCTCCCGCTGCTCACCCCCCTGCTGTTCATTCCCCCTCTTCATCCACTTCCATCTGCTCCATATCTATGTGCACTGCTGCAACCCCCTCTGCAACGGGCTCTGCTGCATTCCGGACTGTCTCCAGTCATGCTGTAAACTCCTGGTGGCAGCGTTGTCATCACCTCAGCCACCTGCATTGCCACCTTTGCGCAGAGGTGCTGTACAGGAACCTGCACGCGCCAGGGTTGAGCAGGTGGTTCTTGAGTTATGTTGTGTTCAGCCCAGTAAGCGTCCTATGGTAGAGCAGGCAGCAGTATTCCACAGTCTCCCTTCTCTATAACTCTGCCTTTATTCAGCTGCTCATGACCTTCCTGCCACCCCTCCTCCTCTGCCCACCCACTACCAGGCTTGTGGAAGGTGGTGCTTGCAGCAGCCTGTACGCCAAGCTCGACTGACCCAGGGCCACACAACCCTTGGCTGAATTGTCGGAGTACATGTTGCTTTTGAATTTTGTTTGTGAGAAGTCAGGGTGATGAGAGCGCCTTTTGAGCTTCAACTTGCTGGCCTCTGAGCCACAGAGCTCCTGACGCAGCGCCGTTAAGATTTCCCACCGTCAGTAAGATTTTTACCGTAAATGATGGTCATGTGAAGTAAACGTCAGTTAAGCACCTTAATTTACGGTGCCATTTCTGGTTGACGCTGTATTTGCACAACTCTGCTCATAATGCGCTCAAGAAGCTGTGCTGCACGGCTAAGCAAGCTCAAGAAGAGTTCGTGATTGCTGATGAGACCTGTCGGGCCATCTTCAGCCTGCATGCAAAAGATGAGGTTCTGGTCTGCTTCCATTAAACTTGTTGGTATCTGAACCCTTTCTTGCCTAGTTGGGTTGCATTCAGGCTTTTGTGCATTCAAGACAACGTTGAAGGTCAACCATTTATTTCAAGGCTGAGGAATGCCTATCATACCCTAAGCTGCCCCCTCACCTTGGGAGAAACAAATGCAGTCTCTATCGTTCTCAAAGGCTTGCCTGTGTCGTTCAAAGAAGGGACATGTGCCCAAGATTTACCAGTCTCCCCAGCACAGTTCACTCATTCATTTTGAGTGAGCCGGATTATTGGCAAGGGCACAGGTCCAGTCCTGCCTTTCAAAAGTTTTGTCTCCCAGCTGTTGTCTGCATTACTTAGCCTGCCACCCCTCTTGGCCGAGGGAGATGATTGCCCAAGGGACTTATGGTCACTCTATCTGGCACTTACGACCCCCATTTTGCGCTGCAAGCAATTGGGCACATTAATCAGTAGACGTGCAATGCACATGCGTGTGAATTTTTGTAATGCACTTTTACGCCAAGCCAAGCTACCAGCAAGGCCAGAGATTGGTGGCAAGACGTATTAGGGTGCCAGGCAATGAGGGACTTCAGTGAACAACTTGCTGATGCTTGTTGAAGCCATAGATTCGAGATGGGGTAAAGGGGTGATTTACAGAGAGGGGGGGCGCGCGAAGGAAAATTCCATGCTCACAATTCCTGCCTTCTTTGTGGGCACCCAGGTGTTTTTTTATGCTAACCTTGTCCAATTAGTGTCCCAAGCTTGTAGATTATGTGCTGTGACAGGACATTTATTTGCGCATTGCCATAGAAAGTATATTTCAAAGTATTTTTACGTATGATTGACGCTTTGGGTATTCAAAAACCTGTATTGCAAATTCTAGTACTGGTTGTCCCTGGTGCTTGGCCCTTCAGATGTCACTAATTCAAGAAAATGATTCGTCAATTATAATGAACTTAGCAATATTTTGTACCGTAAAGCTTGAAAATAAAGTAAAGGAGCTCTGCATCTGGTATTGCATTGCGTGAATATGCTGTTACCATATCTGTCAAAAGTACTGAAATAAACGCCTTTAGGGTTGATTTTGATTGCCCTGCTTAGTTTCTGTGATGCTGTCCCAAACATTTATTGAATCATCACTGACTTGGTGCTTATGAGCCGTTATTTTTTTTGAAGTCATGCATATGTGTGCATGCATCTTAGGTCCGGCGCAACTTTGCTGCTGAGGGAAGTGAAGCCTTTTCGCAGCTTGGCTATCTGGCTCACCTGCTTGAGACAGCAGATCCTGAGCTTTTTTGTAAGCTTTATCAAGTAAGTGTTTGTCTTTGGAGTCAAAGCATGCTATCTGGATTTGGGGATTGTTGGCAATGATTAGGCTCTGAAGTGAATGCTGCATGAACCTGCTGTGCTGCAACAACTAAGACCTTCTTCCATTGCTAAGTAAGTTATAAGAGATTTACTAAATTATACTAGTTCGTTTTGCCAGTATGTAAATGATAATCTCTAATCTCCTCGATGTCTATCTTCATTCTGCCTCCCAGGTTGATGCAACTGACTGCCATTTTGCTTACCGCATGATCATGGTGCTATTAAGAAGGGAGCTCAGTCTAGATCAGGTATGTAGGTTTGCTTACACCTTATTCCTGCATGATAGCATGATATCTTCACATGTGTTAACTGATTTGCATGTAGAACTCCTTTGCATTACCATGGTGCGCTTATGATGATGGTGCGCCATTCACCATACACAATTTCTTCATATCCTACCATGGATTTTTTCTTCCACTCTTCTTCAAAGCCTGCCTTTGATATGTTCCCAATATCCAGAAGGCTATCAAGACTGTTTGAAAAAAAGTGGAGTGTCTGCTTTCATTCCAGGCACTTGAGCTTTGGGAAATGCTGTGGGCAGATGGTCTTCTGCACACCGTTCCATCATACCATGGCCATTTGCACTGCATGAGCTCAGGTGAGTGTCGCTTGTGTGTACTTGCACACATGCAAGTGTACACGGATACTGAAATGTATGGTTGATGCAATTTGATGTTGGTAATTTTCTCTTGGGTACTGTTATGAAATGATGTATCAAAAGCTCAGTGATGGCTGCAGAAAAGCGTTGAATAGCAAGGTTGTAAAGTCCTGCCAGGCAGCTTCTTCTTGAATGACCGAGGGATGTGCACAGTATGTCTTATAATTCAGTTTAGTCTTATGTTGCACTTCAGATTCCATGCACCACTGCTCCTCCTCCTCCTCCTTCCTCCTCCTCCTCCTCCTCCTCCTC
>LFCJ01002698.1_pt1 | contig 12816 bp, 14 predicted proteins | sample 643141 | NCBI WGS metagenome assembly LFCJ01 (sample SAMN03766243, study PRJNA286221) | soda lake metagenome | biome: soda lake; feature: Kulunda steppe; material: water; isolation source: sample B1-Br-g2 brine of Lake Bitter-1 | place: Russia: Kulunda steppe | collected 2010-07 | reverse complement strand
TACGGTCACAGCCACTGACTCGGGCAACTACGATCACAGCCACTGATTTCTGGTTTCCGTCTGGGACTGTCGCTTCAGTTTGCACTTACCAACGTGGAGCGCCGAGCGCATACTTCTCGAAACGAACAGAACCAGCAGACTGTCGATCGGTGAACAACCCCGACCACAAGGGTCGGGGCTTCTTCGTGGTTCCCTCAGATTAACTGCTAACACTCCCGCAACCTCGACGCCCACCCGTTCCAGAGCAAGGCCGTCTCAAACGGTTACGAGGGATGAGTTCGGGCGGTTCACACGCCCCGATGCCCACCGTCGCACCTTCCGAACTTGAGGAAGACTCTTGAGAGCAGGCACATCTAACAAACACTTCTCTAATCCACGTTTCGCAACGTTCACCGACGCATTCCTATCCGCATGGTCTTGATGTCCACACGATTTGCACTTGAATCGCTTCCGCCGTCGATTCGCTTCCTCAGCGTGTTCACACGCAGTCAACGCACATCCCTGACTCGTGTACTCTGCTTCAACAGAGGCAATCGGAATGCCTTCAAACGCTGCTTTGTACGCGATGAACACTTGCGTTGCGCGGAACGGCATCGAGTGGAGCCGACGATTCATCCGAGTGCCGTAGTCGATTGACTCGCGCATATCCTTGAGGTCTTCAAGTGCAATGCACGAGTCAGGAAACCGCTTTGCAAACTCGACTACAGCCCGAGACAGTTTGTGGAGCCTGTCGTGGACGAACCGATACTCACGGTCACAAACCACGTTCTTGTACGACGACTTCCCCGCGTTCTGCATCCGCTTTTTCATCGTGAAGTAGCGGTGGCGCTCAGACTTGATTTCGGGAAAGTCGATAATGAGCGTATCAAGTACTCCCGTTTCACCCATCGCAGTCAACGCGAGGTTGTCCTCGTTCACATCCACACCAATCACTGTTTTCGAGTTAGTTTTGTCTCGAACAGTTTGCGTTTGGTGGGTGACGTTGACGTGGAGTTCAGCACGGCCATCTGTGAATAGGGCTTCAGCCGTCCCTATCTTCCACCCGTCACTCGATAGTGCGGTTTTCAGCACGTCGAGATGTACTGGGTCGCCAATGACCGTGCCACGAACTGGATGATACGGTTTTGGGGAGATACGAAACTCAACATCACCGTCGTCGGTGAGTGAGAGTGTGTATCCCTCTTTATGATTCATCCGCAGGGGGTATGGCCCAGTTTTGGTGTGACTGGGTATGTTGTAGTCGTCGTATTCGTAGTAGTTTTCCATCGCTTCGAGAGCTTTCTTGACGACCAATTGTGTGTTGTTTTTCACGAGGTTGGCGTCTTGCTCCATCTGGCGACGGATGTCATCCCAATCGTCGCCTTGTTTGGCGAGGTGGATGGTGTCGTTGTACACTGAACGTGATTCTTGCGTGGAATCGAAGACTTTCGTCTCATCGCCCTCTTCGTAAAACTGGAGTTGAAGTGGGAGGGTTTTGGTGAGGGTTTGGTCTTCGATGTCCATACGTAGTACTCACTCGGTGTCGTTGGTTGGTTCTGTGGTTCGGATAACTTTCACGTCTGCGCCACGCCAGCGTTTAGGGACGGTGACATGGGCGCTGTTCCCGAACGGCTTGACCTCACCGTCGAGAACTTCTTCGCCGTCCATTTCAAATCGGTTCGCCATACGAAAGTATATATTTTATATATACTTACGTGTATCGGTATCGGATGTTCAGTATGGATGCAACGCGCTCGAACCACACGGTGTACAATATCAACTATCACTTCGTGTGGTGCCCTCGGTATCGACACTCGTTTCTCGACCGTGTTGCAGAGACGTTGGAATCGGAGTTCCACGCTATTATCCAACGAAATGATTACGAGTTTCGGTCGTTGCATATCTCACCTGACCACGTTCACGTGTTCTTGGGAGCGCATCCGAAATGGTTCGAAAGACTTCGTCTTTCGTCATCACGAGAATATTCGATTCTCGAACGACACGCGCCAAGTGAGATTGTGTCGCGGTTGAAGAGCGTAACAGCGCGGAAATTGTGGTCAGACCATCCCGAAGTGATGCGTTCGTTGTACTGGGGTGGTGGATGTTGGGAACGTTCGTTCTACGTAGGGACGGCAGGAGAAGTGAGTCGGGAAACGATTGACCAGTACATCAATCGCAGTGAGCATGTATAGTCCTTTGACGGGCTTCACCCCCGACCTCAAGGGCTGTCTTTTACCCATACGTTTGCTAGCTTCCGAACGAGCGTTTCAGACGCTGTCGAGTTCGATTTGCAATCGGAAGATCGAGGTGAAGAGCAATTCGGACGGTGACATCAGCGGTGGGGGTGAATGAACGTGGGCAAGCGAGAGTAACGAAATTGCTCCACAAAAGTGTTACATCTGTGAATACCGGGGGTTTCAGTCGCGTTCACCGATCCCGTTCTCTCACGGCACCGACTCAATTTGTGGGTAAGAAACAGACCTCAAGGGTCGGGGTTCTTGCCCTGCTCCGCCTATAGAACCCTCTTTCTGCAGGGAACTGGTGTTGGTAGAGACAGTTGCCACTCCCTGTGTCCTCGCGTGACGAGTTCTGTGTCTCTTTTGTACCCCTGTCACAGTTCTCGCTCGGAGAGTGAATTTGAGTGACGCATCGACGGATGATTTATCATGTAGTACATAATGAGCCTAGTTAGCGATGACCATAGACCCAAACTTCGAGGAGAATCGCGAAGTCGTCGATGAACACAACGGCCACGACGTATGGGGGCCGGTGGATGAACCCGAGGAACTGGGCATCCACGGCACCCACGTCGCCGTCGACTTCGACATCTGCATCGCGGACGGAGCCTGTCTCGAGGACTGCCCGGTCGATGTCTTCGAGTGGGTGGACACACCGGACCATCCAGAAAGCGAGATCAAGGCCGATCCAGCGAACGAGGAGCAATGTATCGACTGTATGCTCTGTGTCGACGTCTGTCCTGTCGACGCAATCGACGTCGACTCCGGCCGCGCGGGCCGATCGTAACGGCGTCTGGACGCACCGAACGGGTGGGAGCGGCCGGCAACCGTGCGACTCGGTACCGTGGTCAGAACCACCGCGAACCATAACTCGGGCACGATCGGCGACCAGCGGACGTGCCACCACAGACGACATATGTACACACTCGCACTGACGAAAGGCGTACCGGACTTCAGCGAGGGTGCGGTCTCGTTCGACGAGGACGGCCATCTCGAGCGGGGTGACACACCCACGGTGATGAATCCAAACGACGAATACGCGCTTCGCGCGGCGTTACAGACCAAAATCCGAAACGGCGGCACGGTCGGGCTCATGAGTATGGGCCCACCGGGGTACAAGGACGTGCTCCGGGAGGGGATGGAATCGGTGTATGCCGACGAACTGTTCTTGCTCTCGGATCGGGAGATGGCCGCTGCCGATACGTGGGCAACGTCGATCACCGTCGCGACGGGGATCGAGAAGATGGATCGGACACCCGATCTCGTCTTCGCGGGCTTCAAAACCGCCGACGGCGAGACTGGCCACACAGGCCCCCAGACCTGTTGGTGTCTCGACTGGCCGATCATCACCCACGTCCTCTCGCTCGATGTCGACGAAGAGGCAGGGACGGTTCGTGCCACGCGTCTCGTCGAGGGCGATGTCGAAGAGATCGAAACTGTCGAGGCACCAATGCCGGCGGCGATCGTCACCGATCCCGAGTTCGAACCGGTCTACCGGAAGGCCAGACACCGACTCGAGCACAAAGACCTCCGCGAGCAGACCAAACGACGCGCCCAGGAGTTCGAGGACCACCTCACGGTCTGGGATCACGAGGACCTCAACCTCGATCCCGACTATATCGGACTCGATGGATCGCCGACGATCGTCTCGGGAGTCGATCCGATCCCGAAGGCACCCTCCGAGCGGGAGGCGACCGAAATCAACCCCAACGAGGAGGGCGAGATGGCAACACTGTTCGAGGAGATCGCACCGTACGCTGGGGACAGCCAGCAGGCTGCAGGTGATTGACGATGCCCGAAATCGACCCAACCGACCACGACATCTCAGAGCTCGGGCCGAAAGTCAACGGCGTCGAGGACGTCACGGAACTCGAGGCGATGCTCGAACGTGAAACCGAGGGCGAGGATCGCCAGCCGGTAAAGACGCTGATCGAGAGCCGAATCGAGCGTCTCAGCGACGACGACGAGGGCGATGCCGGCGAAATAGATCTCTCGGAACAGAGCGCTGCCGACGTGGGGAATCTCGTCCGGGATATCGACGACATCGAGGAGCTGGAGGCATTGATCGAACAGGAAGAGGCCGGTCAGGATCGGGACACGGTCAGAAATCTCATTGAGAGCCGGATCGACTCTCTGCAGGGAAGCGACGACGGTGGGGAGGTCGAAATCCGTCCCCCGGAAGAGGCCCATCCACATCTCGATCATCCCACGGCGGACAAACGCCACGTCCGCACGCTCGAGGACGGCGACTACCAGGATATGTGGGTCTACTGTGAGACACGGGACGGGGAGTTGCTGGACGTCTCGAAAGAGATGCTCGGCAAGGCCCGCGAGTTGATAGACGGCTACGCCGAGGAGTATGGGGAGGAGGAACGCGTCGTCGCCGTGCTGATCGGCGATGATCGTGGCGATCTTCACGACGAGACGATTGCATACGGCGCAGACGTGGTCGTAACCTACGAGCACGACGAGCTGGGCCGATTCCGACACAAACCCTACGCGGAAGTGTTCTGTGATATGGCCCGTGGCGCAGGCCACCCCTACGGCCGCGAGGACCGCCACGAAGAGGCATGGCGCGAGTACGACGAGCCACGCTACGTGCTCTTCCCCGCGACGGACAACGGCCGGGATCTCTCGGCACAGGTACAGGCTGAACTCGACTCCGGACTGGCCAGTGACTGTTCGGACCTCTATCTGGACGACGTCGTCATCTCGAACCCCGCGAAGACGGGCGAGGCCGGCGAGAAAAAGGAGTTTGAACGCGTACTCCACATGCCGCGCCCGGACTTCTCGGGCTTCGAGTACTCGACGATCCTCTGTCTGGACTCCCCGCGACGGGAGTTTCATCCACAGGGTGGCTCGGTCATCCCCGGCAAGTTCGAGGTCCCAGACCCCGACTACGATCGCGAGGGGGAGGTGATCGATCACGACCTCGACCTCGACGACGATTGGCTCCGGGTCGAAATCGAGGAGTACGACCGTCTCGAGGGTGGTGTCGATCTCACCGATCACGAGGTCGTCGTCTGTGTCGGCCGCGGCATCGACCGCGACCCGACCCGTGGGATCGAACTCGGTCTCGAACTCACCGACCAGTTCGAGGATGCCGCGTTCGGACTCACGCGGGGCATCATTACCTCGTCGTTCCAGTTCGACAGCCACGTCGAAGAATACGTCGGCGAGGACCGCCAGATCGGCGAGAGCGGCCAGGCGGTCGAGCCCGACCTCTATATCGCCGCCGGCGTCTCGGGGGCGATCCAGCACAAGGTCGGCTGTGACGAAGCAGGGACGATTGTCTCGATCAACAGCGACGCCCACGCTGACATCCGCGACTGGTCGGATTACTACGTCCACGGCGATCTGTTCGAGGTGATCCCGACGCTGATCGACGCACTCGAGACCGGCGGGCTGGGCGATGCGCTTGTCGAGGCCGAGGCCGGTGCCCCACCGGCGGGTGGTGACGATGACTGAGACCACACTCTCGAGCGGCGAGGTCGAGGACTACGAACACTACGAGGCTGTCGTCGTCGGCTGTGGGCCTGGTGGCGCGGCTGCCGCCGCGGCACTCACAGAGCAGGATATCGAGACGCTCGTGCTCGAGCGCGGTGTCGATGCCGGCTCGAAAAACGTCTCGGGTGGGCTCATCTACGCCGAAGAGTCTGCGCCGTACACCATCGACAGCCTCTTCCCGAATTTTCGCGAGGAAGCCACCGAGCGGCCGATTAGCGACTACTACATGCACAATGTCGCCGACGAGAAGGTCGCAACCTTCGATCTGGGACCGGTCCACCACCACGACACCGACTGGTGTGACGCAGTGCTCCGGCGCAACATGGATTCGTGGCTCGCCGAGCGCGTTCACGAGAAGACCCGTAAGACCGGCGGTGGCCTGCTGACTGAGGTTCGGGTCAACGGCCTCCTACAGGAGAACGGCGAGATCATCGGCGTGACGTGTGACGAACTCGCTCCGATCACGGCGGATCTGATCGTCGCCGCAGACGGGGTCAACTCCGAGCTCGCCCGAGACGCCGGCCTGATGGACTGGGACGAGCCCGACGACTGGTTCCAGGGGGTCAAAGCGGTCGTGGACATGCCCGAGGTCGACAACCGATTCGACCTGCCCGGCGAGGCCGGCGAGGCGCATTTGTTCTCGGGAGACCTCTTCGAGGGCGTCCGTGGCGGTGGATTCCTCTATACGAACGAGGACACGCTCTCGATCGGGACCGTGTTCCATCTTGACTCACTCGCCGAGAACCGCGCCGAGCCACACGAACTGCTCGATCGATTGCTCACGCATCCACTGCTCGATCAGTGGTTCCAGGGCGAGTACGAGGAACTCGAGTACGCCGCGAAACTCGTTCCGGATTCGAAAAAGGTCGCCCACCCATCCCCGCATCAGGACCGGCTGTTGCTGGTCGGTGACGCCGCCGGGCAGATGCAGGCCCAGGGGCCGATCATCAAGGGCATGAACCACGCCGTCACGGCGGGTGGACTGGCCGCGGAAGCGTTCCAGGACGCTCAGACGCGTGGCGATCCCACGATGGCTGGAGAACTCTACGAGCAGAAACTCGTCGACGAGGGTGTGATGGACAAACTCCGTCCAGAGCGGTACCGTCTCTCCCGAACGGTCTCTGAAAGTTCGCTGGTGACCGAACTCGGCAACAGCGTACTGAACTCGCCGGTCGGCACGATCGGCATGAAACTCGCCACCAAAACCGGTCTGATGGAGCGATCGTTCAACTCGCCGTTCGTGCTGGGGATGATTCCGGATACCACAACCTCGTACGTGACCGTGCCGAAAGTGATCGGCGAGGCTGTGGGCGAGCCGATCCACGCGTCCAACGACATCGAACCGCCAGAACTCGACGATCGGATCGGCGATCTGACCTACAATGTCGGGGACCCACACATCGAAGTGCTGGATAACTCCTACGACGCCAGTGGCACCGCCGTCACGGCCTGTCCGGTTTCGGCTGAGGAGTTCGGTGGTGGCTGTTACCGCTCCGAGCATGTGCAGGTCAACGGCCACGAGGAGCGTGTCGTCAGTCTGGACACCCAGCCCTGTATCGAGTGTGGGACCTGTGCGATCGTCGCCGATACCGAGTGGGAGCACCCTTCGGGTGGCAAAGGTGTCGAGTACGAACAGGGGTGAGCCATCGTGAGTGACCGGCCAGCGGACACCGAGTCCGTAGACGAAACCACCGAGACGCGCCGGTCGTCATCCGACGAACGCGCACGCGAAATTGCCGGCTTCGCCAAAGCCGCTCGCGAAGCCCGCGAGTCGTTCGAGCCACCCGAGGAGCCGGACGAACAGGCGATGGCCTACCTCGAAGACGGTCTCTGGCCGGTGATCGACACCTACATCGACGCCCGCGCCGACAGCCAGCGGTTCTCGCCCGCCGAGTCACGTGATCTCGAGCATGCGCTCAACGACTGGCTGGCGGTGTACGCCCGCTGTTACGACGTCGAGATGGAGCCGGAGTTTGCGGTCCTCGAGGCGGCAGAACTGTTCGTCAGCACCCACAACATTCGGGATACGGCCCAGCTACTGACCGACGTGCCGGCCCGATCGACACGACGACGTGGAGACTGGTGAACGGTATCTTTGCCGACTGACCGTTCGAGTACCTGTTCACTCCGACGCGATCCGATCTACCATTCGTCCTCGAGTGGGTCGGCGACGACCCCGTCCTGTCGGCCGATCACGCGGGCGTGGGCGGCACACACGGTTCGGTCGTCGGCCCACGGAATGTATAACTGGACCGTCGCGGATTCCGAACAGTCCGGCTCTGCACACTCGTCCATATGCGCGGGTACGCCGTCGGCTGTAACCAGCGTTTTGAACTGTGGCCAAACTAATAAATAGAATTGGTACGTGGTACCAATATACACATGTCGCTCCGTCAACCACCTGAGTTCGGACACGACGATCGCGGACGCATCTACAACTACATCGAAGAACAGGGGGTTGTCTCGGTAGATACGGTCCAGTCCGACGTACTCCCCCACGACACTAGCGGGTTTCACCACCACGTCGCAATTCTCAGGCGGAACGGCTACATCCACCGCGACGGTGACAAGCTCAGTATCGCCCTGGATACCGATACCACCGAAGAGGAGTACGATCACGAGGATCTTTCCTTTCGGGTTCGGTCGGCGCGACAGGCCGATCTCACCGGGATCGTCGGCGCGATACGACAGGTCGTCGAGAACGGCAGTTATATCATCGCCGAAACCATCGCCCAGGAGATCGACCACGAGGACGCCCTGCTTCGGGCCAACGAACTCGAGTCACGGATGTTTTTCGTCGCCACGGTCGAAGAGGAGGTCGTCGGCTGGGTCCACGTCCGCTCCCCGGAGCTCGATAAACTATCGCATACTGCCGAACTCACCGTTGGCGTTCTCGAGGAGTACCGCCACAGCGGGATCGGTGATCAGCTGCTTGAGCGTGGTCTCGAGTGGGCCAGCTCACAGGGGTACGAGAAAGTGTATCAGTCGGTACCAGCAACCAACGAGGAGGCGATCGCGTTTCTGGAAGGCCATGGCTGGGAGGTCGAAGCCGTCCGCGAAGACCACTACAAGATCGACGGCGAGTACGTCGCGGAGACCATGATGGCTGTCGAACTCTGAGTCAGTGCTGTCTCATTTCCGTCCGTTCGGTCCGACGGCGACGGACGCGTCTGGATCGCTGTGCTCGATTACTGGCGTCACCGGACTCCATCCGGCTGCCAGCGAAGCTGTGCTTCGCGCTGTCGGCCTCCCGAATTGTCGATCGGCGATCGTCTCGAACGTGGGCTCGTCCTGATCGTTCGTCGGGACACGATATCCAGTTCTCGGAATACCTGTACGTGTTAGGTGCCATGTCGTGGGGTCACGGCTTTGCGTGAACCTGCTGACCAGTGGCAGTGACGCCATCCTTTTGACTGCACCGTTCAATATCGTTGGTATGGCTACCGATCGGAACGTATTCGGCGGCGACCTCGAACCCTGTAGTACCGATCCGACGACCGGCTACCTGCGAGATGGCTGCTGTCGGCGGGTCGACGGCGATCAGGGTCGGCACGAGCTCTGTGCCATCATGACCGAAGCGTTCCTCCAGTTCAGCCGGGCACGCGGGAACGATCTGGTGACGCCCCGGCCCGAGTTCGAGTTTCCGGGACTCGAACCGGGCGATCACTGGTGTCTCTGTGTCGCCCGCTGGGTCGAGGCCGAGGAGGCCGGCTGTGCGCCGCCGGTCGTCCTCGAGGCGACCCACGAAGCCGTGCTCCGTGATATCGAGCCGGATACGCTTCGGGAGCACGAGTACGACGAACAGGAGTGAGCCCCAGTTACGGCAGCTTGCGGGGAACATCCTTATACAATGCTTCCCAATGACCTGCTAATGAGCGATGAATCGCCACACGAGACCACCGTACCTGTGGGGCGATCGCAGCGACGAGACGGCGAGTCGACGCCAGCCGTCGACCGGCCACGAGGTGGCACGTAGCTGTGCGCGTTACACTCCTCGGAACCGGCGACACGACGGGCACGCCGACCGTCGGCTGTGACTGTGACACCTGCGAGACCGCACGCGATCGCGGCATCGAACGGACCCGGTTCTCGGTGCATATCGAAAACGACCGCACGGGCGAGTCACTCCTGATCGATTTCAGTCCTGACTTCCGGTACCAGTTTCTCCGCGAGGACGTTTCGCTGCCCGACGCCGCAATCGTCACGCACATCCACTTCGACCACCTCGACGGCCTCGGCAACGTCTTTCGAATCGTCGATTCGCTGGACATCTACGCCGCCGACGAGACCGACCCCGAGACCGGCGAGAGCGTCGCCGAGACGGTCCGATCGGAGTACGACTATCTCGCCGCGATCGACGTCCATCCGACCACGCCGTACGAGCCGGTTCGGGTCTGCGGGTTCGACGTGACGCTCGTCCCGGTTACCCATCCGCCGCTCGTCTGTTACGGCGTCGTCGTCGAGGACCCGGAGACAGGATCGAAGCTGTCGATCACGGGTGATACGAGCTACGACATCCCCGATCGATCGCGTCAGGCGTTTGCCGACCCGGATCTGCTGCTGGCCGACGGTATCGTTCCAGCACATCTCTGTTTCTCCCATCCGATCGGCGGCCGACACGAGAGCCCCGCGGGCGTTCCTCGAACGTTCGGGACGAAACACATGACCCGCGAAGGAGCACTCGCGTTAGCCGCGGAGCTGGGTGCCGATCGGACGCGGCTGGTCCATATCGCCCACTATTATCCTGCCGACGAAGCCTTCGAGGAGCCACTCGCAGTCGATGGCGAACAGTACGTCCTCGAGTGAACGGCGAAGCCGGTTTCGGAATACGCCACACGATCGTGGGGTACTCAAGACGATCGAGCCCCGAGAAGGGGTATGGACTGGAGTAGACGTCGGGTCGTCGGTGCAACGATCGCGGCCACAGCCCTCGCGGGATGTCTTGGTGGCGACGATGAGGGGACCGAGGATGGGACCGACGCCAGCGATACTGACGACGATGAGACCGACGCCAGCGATACTGATGACGCTGTCATCGACTGGGATCCGAGCGACCCCGAGCGAGCGGCGGAGGCCGAATCGCGCATCGAAGCGTACGATCTCGTCGATTACACCGGTTCGGACGAGGAGACGATCCAGATCACTGTCGATCCCGATGCCGGCAGCTTCGATCCGGCGGGGTTCGAGGTCTCCTCACAAACGTTCATCGAGTGGACCTGGGAGGGTGCAAGCGAGGACATCTACCCGATTGCGATCCCCGAGGAGTGTGAGTGGCGCGGACAGGGTGGCGAGTTTTCGGCCGGCGATAGCTGGGACCGGCTCTTCTGGGCGGACGGAGCCTACATCTATGGGACTCGTGACGCGGATGGTGAGGAGATTACCGGCGCGTTTCGCGTTCACGACCAGCGAGACGACGACGGGAACGGGATGGATGACGACGGGATGGACGACGACGGGAACGGAATGGGCGACTAACAGGACGACGAACTGCAGGCCAGCCGCACTCGCGCACTGTTTCCGATCGATCACCCGAACCGATCCAGTCCCGACTGTCGCGTCTGTGTACCCGTCGGCTCGGCTCGCCACGGCGTCCGCGCTTCGCGTTCGGCCGCGAGATCGATATCCGGCGACGATCCGGCCTCGTAGCCGCCACAGGAAGGACCACACTCCGATCGGGCGTCGACGACCCGCCCCTTCCACTGGCAGTCGGGGAGCGTCGCCCCGGAGTCGGTCGATGGCTCACAGGCCCGACAGGCAGGGAACGCGTAGGTTCGCCACCCCTTCCCGTAGGCGCGTTCGGCGATGCGTCGCCGAGATCGTGCCTTCTCTTCAGGCGAGACGACGGCGATATCGGTATGGCCGGGCTGGACGTCGGTCGGTTCGATTCCGGGCTCGTCGACGGGCAAAGGCGTCGGCTCGCGGACGACCTCGATCTCGATCGAGGCATCGGATTCAGTGACGTCGCTGTTGGCGTCGGCGATCGACCCGCACCGATCGTCACGGCGGACCCGCCAGACGCCAACCTCCTCGGGAATGCGGTTCAGGTGTGCACCCGTGACGTAGCTCTCAGTGGCGAGGACGACCTCGTCGACCACTGCGAGACTGACGTCGGTCCGCAACTGGATTTCGAGATCGCCCGGCCGTCCGAGATCGGGTTTGTTTTCGATTCCGACGAGGCGGCCGTACCAGTCGGGATAGCGAGCGACCTGGCGGACGTACTCTCGGCCGTTTCGCAGTTCGCGCTCGAAGAACCCGATCTCGATCGCACGGTCGGTGGCCCGGCGAGCCCGATCGGGGTGACAGTCGAAGGCGTCCTTCCAGTAGCGGGCCTGGCCCGCCCCGATAGCCGATTCGATAGCCGCGTCGGGGATCGTTTCGGCCGTGAGCGCGACGCGATCGGCGAACTCGGGACTGGGCTCGACACAGACGACGTCGAGGATCCGTCCGCCGGGGTCGGCAACACTCGCGCCGAGTTGCCGGGCGACGACCCCCTCGCGTCGCTGTTCGAGGTGGGCACACAGCGCGAGTTCGAAGGCGAACTCCGACACGGTAGTGGGGAGGGAAGCGATCGGCAAAAGCCGTTGGGTCAGTGTGTCGATCTGCCTCGTCGTTGGGACGGAGCGCGAACTACCGCGACTGCTCGCGATCGGCGAGAGTCACTCGGGTCTCGGGGCCGCCTTCTGTAACGCCGTCTCCGCAATGTTCCCACCGTAGTCCGCACTTCGAGAGAGCGAGTCGAGAATCAGTCCGAGCGACTGGGCCTGGGCGGGATCGAGGTCCCGGAGCAGGTCGTCGATACGGCGGGTGTGTTCGTCGATCGAGCGGACGGATTCGAGCACGTCGGCGCCGAGTTCGTTCGCCTCGTTTCCGTCTTCGGCGAAGAGTGCGTCCATCGATTTGTCGAGTGTTGCTGTTGCATCCGCATGAAGTTCACACAGGGCATTGGCCACCTCCGCCGGGATTTCCTCGAGATCGAGCGCGAGCCGACTGATCTTGACAGCGTGATCGGCGACGCGTTCGAGCTGTCGCGCACTCGAATGGAGATCGAAACAGTCCGTCCGCGGAACACCGAGTTCCTCCGCCGCGCGTGGCG
>LFCJ01002696.1_pt1 | contig 12825 bp, 13 predicted proteins | sample 643141 | NCBI WGS metagenome assembly LFCJ01 (sample SAMN03766243, study PRJNA286221) | soda lake metagenome | biome: soda lake; feature: Kulunda steppe; material: water; isolation source: sample B1-Br-g2 brine of Lake Bitter-1 | place: Russia: Kulunda steppe | collected 2010-07 | reverse complement strand
GAGCGAGTAATACGCCCTTGGGTGCGCAACTGTCTGTGTGTTTTTATCGGAATCAGTGAGTAGCGAGCGATATGGACGATCCAGTGCGACGACGCGTCTTCGTGGGAGCCACTGCAGGTGGGCTCCTGGTTGGGGCACTCGGTAAAACGGGTGCGAGCACTCAAGCAGCAACGACCGATCTCGAGGTTTCTATCGCCGAGACTGACACCGTTCCTGCCGGCGAGTATCTGCGCGTGCAGACCGAACTCACCAACACGACAGGAGCGGATATCAGGACGGGTCTGGAGTTGTTCGTCGGCGACGACGAAGAGCGAATCGAACGCCGGGAGCTCACCGTGCCGGCGGGCGAGACTGAAACCGTCAGACAGGGGTTTTACACCTATCCGGTTTCCGACGACCAGACGTTTCCCGTTCGGGTCGAAACCGATTTCCGGGCCGACGAGACGCTGGTGGGCGTAACTGGGGCCTCGGCGCTTCCCGACTCGAGTCCCGATTCCGACCTCACGGTCGAGCCGGGAACCGAGGTGTTCTTCGAGGCCGGGGCGGTCGTCCCCGGCGAGCGCCAGCAGACCATCTGGTGGCTCGACGGCAACCAGGAAAGTGGGGGCGTCGGCGGGCCGTGGGAGGCGGCGTACTTCGGCGAGGTCGGCGCTGCGTACTGGACTTACACCTTCGAGGAGGGAGGGAATCGCGAGGTCGCCGCGGCGGTTCTCACTGACGAGGGCACCTACGTCGCCACCTGGGACATCGAGGTTACTGCGGGCGGAAACAGTTCCCCAACGATCGACGGCCGCCAGCCCGATATCGACACCCTAGCGCTCGCTCGCGGGGAGTCGTATGAGGTTTCGATTACCGCGACCGACCCAGATGGCGACCTCGACCGTGTCGTCTGGTGGCTCACCCAGGCCGATACGATCCTCGAGAGTGACGAACTCGACGGTGGGACAGATACGGCGACGCTGTCGACCGATTCGTTCTGTCATACCTGTCTGGTCGTCCCCTGGGTCATCGCCGCCGACGGGACGGCGAGTACGTCGTTCGATCCCGGCTGGGAGTTACTCGAGGCCGAGGACTCAGAAGGTGTGTCGGTCGACATCCGATCGACGAACGCTCCCGTCGAGGCTGGCGATACCCTCGAGGTGATCGTCGACGTCACAAACGACGGCTCCGAGGCAACCGAGCAAACGCTCGAACTCGAGGTTGGCCACGATCCCGAAGTCGTCGACACCCAACTGATCGCCCTCGAGGGTGGCGAGTCAGGTGCGGCGACGCTGTCGTTCGAGACGTATCCAGTCACACAGCCGCAGTCGTTTCCGGTCCGCGTGATCGGGCCGGACGACGATGACGAGGTGACCGTCGACGTCGAGACCTGATGCTGGTGGCTGTCGACTCGAGGAATCCAGTGTCACCACTGGCTTTCGATACCGTGGGAAATGGCGGCCATATCCGTGGTCTTCGCGTCTTTTATCGGGGTGCCGTCCCGAGAGGCGGGTATGCGAATCGCACTACTCGGCGGTACTGGCGACATTGGCGAAGGACTGGCGCTTCGGTTTGGGCGTGACACCGACCACGAGATTCTCATCGGCTCGCGCGATCCCGAGAAGGCACGCGATGCAGTCGAGGAGTACGAGGCCGTTCTGGAAGACCACGGCGTCGAGGCCAACATCAAAGGCTTTGCAAACGAGATGGCGGCCGACCGGGCCGATATCGTCGTTCTCTCGGTCCCACCCTATTACGCCGGTGATACGGTTGAGGCCGTCGCGGATAATCTGGACGAAGACACCATCCTCGTTACGCCCGCCGTCGGAATGAAAGGCGACGAGGACGGCATGCATTATCACCCACCAGGAGTCGGCAGCGTCACCGAACTCGTCGCCCAGCGTGCCCCCGAAGCGGTCCCGATCGTCGGTGCCTACCACAATCTCGCAGCCGGCAAACTCGCCGATCTCTCCGTCGAGTTCGACCTGGATACGCTCGTCGTCGCCGATGACGAGGATGCCAAACGAACCGTCATTTCCCTCTCGAACGAGATCGACGGACTTCGCACACTCGACGTCGGTCCACTGGCAAACGCCGCCGAAATCGAGGCCGTCACGCCACTTGTGATCAACATCGCCAGATACAACGACGAGCTAGACGACGTCGGCGCAAAGTGGCTCTGACCACGTTTCTCGAGATATACTCCCAACCCGTAGGAATTTGTCCCCTCGGCGACCACCCGTGGTATGCGCGTCGACGCAGTCTTGTTCGACCTCGACGACACCCTGTATCCGTACCCGCCCTGTAACGAGGCGGGCAAACAGGCCGCCTTCGAGGCCGCACGCGAGTTGGGCTATGCTTTCGATCGGGAGGCTTTCGAGGCCCTGTATCAGGCTGGCCGAGCCGACATCAAACGCGACCTCTCGGGAACTGCAGCCTCCCACGAACGGTATCTGTATTTCAAACGCGGCCTCGAGGCCCATACCGGAACGCTCCGCGCTGGTGACGCCCGCACGTTCGGCGATGCCTTCTGGGACGGCTACATCGACGCAATCGAACTGTTCTGTGGCGTCGAAAAGACACTCGAGTGTCTCCAGGATGCAGGGGTCGCCGTCGCCATCGTGACCAATCTGACGACGCACATCCAGTTGCGGAAACTCGAGGTGACGGGGCTCGAGTCCGCAGTCGACTTGCTCGTCACCTCCGAGGAAATGGGCCGGGAGAAGCCAGGCTCGGTGATGTTTACCTATCCGCTGGTCAGACTGGGCGTCGACGCCTCGAGGACGGTGATGGTTGGCGACTCTGTGGCTGCGGATATCGCCGGTGCGAACGCGGTTGGCCTCGAGACGGTGTTGTTCAACGCCGATCCGCCCACTGAGGCCGAGACGCGTCGGACCCCGGACCACACAATCAACGCGGTCGACGAACTACTCGAGATCGTGCGATGATGCTCGGAGACCAACGACAGGTCGTCGTCGAGTTCGGCGGCGAACTCGAGTCAGAGCCGCCGTCCGAAGATCGCCTCAAGACGGCACTCGAGGGATTCACAAGCTACGACCAGTCCGACACCGTCGAGTGATCTGGCCTCGCTACTGATCGTCGAACGTCCCCGCGTATGCCGATCCCCCACTGGACGGACGCGGTGGGGCACGCTCGACGTCGAGGTCCCGCCTACTCGCTGCCCGGAGTTCCTCGCGGTCGTACGCGCCAGTCAGAAGTGCCTCGAGGTTCTCGGCGAGTTGGTCGGCTGCCAGTAGGTCTGGGACGATGACGTACGTGGCCCCTCGCTCGAGGAGGGCAGCAGCCATCGGCAGTTCCCTGGTCCGGACGATGACGTCAACGCTGTCGGTAAACGAGAGGAAATACGCCGAAATGGGCTTGGAGTCGGCCGTCGAGATAACGAGCCGCGCCGCCTCGAGGTTGGCTACGCCTGCCGTTTCGGGCTCGGTCGCGTCGCCAAAGACGTAGGCGTCACAGTCGGCCCGGAGATCGGACAGCGCCTGTGGGTTGTTCTCTATGACGACATAGGGCTGGTCGATTTCCTCACAGAACTCGACGAGCCGTCGGCCCTGTCGGCCGTAGCCGACAATGACGACATGGTCGGCGATATCCTCGGAGACGGCGTTCCAGTCTTCGACGTCGTGGTAGGGTTGTCCGAGCCAGCCGCGGCTGACGACGGATCCATAAATTTCTTCATCGTACGTGTGGGTCAGATTCGAGAGGATCATCGACACCGCAGCCGCGAGGATAATCGCCTCGAACACCGGCTGGATCAGGAGTCCGAGGACGACCGCCTCGATGGCGACGATGACGCTGAACTCACCGACGTGATCTAAATCGAGTCCGGTGAGCGTTGCAGATCGTCTGTCGTAGCCATAATAGACGAGCAAGGTCCCGATAACGATCGGCTTGAGCACAACTGTCAGGACCACGAGTCCGAAGGCGATTGTGACGACGGGGACGAACGAGCCGATATCGGCCGCGAGTGCCCCAACGGTGACAAAGAATATGGCGACGAAAAACTCCTGGATTGAAGTCAGCCCGTTGAACACCTCCGAGTACTCGACGGGATTGTCTCTGACCGCGACCCCGGCGGCGAACGCGCCGACGACGATCGAGGTCTCGAGAAACTCCGCCGCAGCGAGGAAGACGATCAACAGCGCGACGATGCTGATGAGCATCGCCTCGTCGGATCCACTGGCCAGACGGTCGATGAGGCCGAAGCAATACCGGTTGACGATGACTGCCGTAGCCAAGAGCATGACACCGTAGCCGAGTTGGGTTGCGATCGGCTCGAGCGCGAAAGCCCCGGCACTGACGACGAGCAAGAGAACCACTGCCAGCAGGTCACTGAACGAATCGATCTCACCCGAGAGGTAATCGTGGACGATGTCACTCTGTGGTCTCGTAAATAACGCAGTGCCGACGATCGTCGAGGAAAGCGCGGCTGCGATTCCGACGAACAGTGCCTGGTCGATCGTCAACGGCTCTTCGAGCGAGACGTCGCCGACGATCTCCAGTTCCAGGACGAAACCGACCAGAACCACCAGGAGCGTCCCAAGGATACCGAGGACGAACGCCTGGATGATCGTGACGAGTTCAGTATCAGAGACGACCGTTCGAACCCGTTCGGTGTGGAGCTTTACGCTGAAGGTGAAGACGAGAAATGCGATCCCGAGCCGGGCGAGTTCGAGCATGAGTTGCTCGTCGATGATACCGAGTTGTCCAACGAGCAATCCGGCCAGGATAAGCGAGGGAATAAGCGATAGCCGGAGACCCTTTGCGATCAACAGCAATGGTCCGACGACGACGAATAGGACCGCCAGTGCGGTAAGCAATGCAACGTCAGTCATCGTCACCACCCGGTCGGTCGGTGAGATCGGGGAACAGTTGCCCACTGCCTAATAGCTCTATCTCCTAGTTCACCTGTCTGAGATCTTACCCCCAGCATAAAAACTCCGGTGGGACCGTCGTGGCTATCAGAGTCACTACTCGAGCCAGGCGGCCGGCTCGAGCGACCGCGGGGTCGAAGGAAGCCACTCGACACCGTCTGCAGAGGCCACGAGGGTGTCAGCGAGCCGAATCCAGCCGCCGGCCTCGAGGCGGGCTGCGGCCTCGAGTCTGAGCACGCTGTCGGGTTCGATTTCCTCGCTCGCCTCGAGTGGATGCTCCTGGGGCTCGAGGCCGATACCCGAGACGTTGGTGACGACGGCGTCGGGGTTGCCGAAGCCGAACGCCCGGATTTCGGCTTCGAGGTCGGCTTCGACCGCCCCGACGGTGTGGGTGTCGGCGGTGAGCATCGCCTGAGTAGAACGGAAAGCGTGGGTGAGGCCGACGTGGGCACGTCGTTCCTCGCCGCCGGTTCCCTCGACGACGAACGTTCGAACCAGCCGACTGTGATAGCCGTCTGCCGTTCGTGGAGAGACTGCGACGACGATCGGCTCCCCCGCTCGGAGCCGTTCGCTCGTGGACTCGATCGTCGTGTGCCCGGCCGGAAACGCACCCGCAGCGACGATGGCCTCGTCGATCGCTCCCCGAAGCGCGTCGGCCGTCAGTGCTGTCCCCTCTATCTCGAGCGTGTGGCCGTTGGGCGTTGTGTCTGCGAGTAACGCGGCCCCACGCTCGAGAGCCGCCTTCGCTGTGGCCCCTGTGGCTGCGATCTGTTCGCGTTCGGCGCTCGTTTTTCTCGCGCGCGCTCGCGTGTGGGCGTCGGTCGACGCGAGCGAACAGCCGGCCCCTTCGAGATAGAGTGCGGCGTCGTGGGGAACCGTCGCCGGCGTGAGAACGTCGGTGTGGCCACACTCGGCGAGAGCGGTCGCGAGCGCCTCGGCAGGTCGGCCCGATGGCGTGTCGGCGTGGACGTGCCATCGCTCACGGTCGTACGCAACTGCATAGCGTCGGGATGTGGATGGCAACTGCCACGGCGGCTCACCGCTCGTTCCCGTCTCCGAGACCGAATCGGGTTCGCGCCGGGTGGCCCGTTGCAAACAGTACCGAACGTCGGGGTCGTCGCCGCGCCCAACACAGACGAACACGGTCGCGTCGCTGGCTGTGAGTTCGGCACCCAGCGTCTCCTCGAGGTGGGAAGCGGCCGTCTTGGCCACGGCTTATGGCGCTTCGGCTTCGATTTCGTCGGTCTCGAGTGGCTGTTGGGCCTCCTCGAGCAGCGTCTCGAGGTCCGTATCGGTCGGCTCGTTGTTGAGCAACACGTCGACCGGAAGCGTCGGTGCACCGTCGACGAGATTCTCGAGGAGAGTGAGTCGTTCGCGGGCACGAGACATCCCGACGTAGAAGACGCGACGTTCGTTATCGGTGAGAACGGGCACCGGCGATGTCGTCTTGGTGAACTCCCCGTTGTCTTCGCCTGCGGTCGTTTTGTCCTCGAGGGTGGCGACCATCTGTTCGACGACCTTTTCGGTGAGGTCGGTGCCGACGATGACGTGGTCTGCCTCACGGCCTTTCGCGGAGTGGATCGTGCCGACGCGGACGCGGTCGGTGTCCATCCCGCGGTACTCACCAATTGCGAAGTACGCCTGGACGCTCTTTTTCTGGAAGCTCGTCACTTTCCGGAGCATATCGGATGCCGACGCCGGCCCGGGCATAAACGGAACGTGCTCGGTGATGAGGTCGGCCGAAATAACGAGTTCCTCGAGGTCGTCGGTTCCGGATTCTTCTTTTCGGTCGTCGATGGCGTCGAACAGTTCGTCGCGGTCGTTCGTTCCGAACGCCGAATCCTGGAGCATGTCGGCGAGTCGACGCGCCTGGAGTCCGGTGAGATCGTTGCCCGCGTCGATCGCTTCGACGGCGCGGACATACTGGGTGAGCCGGTCGGTCCACATCCGCTGGTCGGTCAGCGAGCTAAAGGGGACACCCTCGGTGATGAACTCATCGATAAACTGAAACATCTGGTAGCGAGCCCGAAAGAGGATCATGATCGTGCCGTCGCCGTCGACGAGTGTTCGCCTGACGATCCGGACGACATCGAGCATCGAGGCGTTTCGTTTGGCGTCGACCGTGCCGCCTTCCTTGCGTGGATTGAGGTCTTTGTCCTGGCGCTTGTCGATGTGGCGAATCTCTTTGTTTACCACGTTCAAGACGTTCGAGGGCAGTCGGTAGGAGTTTGGCAGAATATTATCGTCGTCGACGGCTTCCTCTAACAGGAGTGCAGGATCAGCACCTTGCCAGGAGTAGACGACCTGGTCGTCGTCACCGGCGATCAACACCTCTTCGACGTGCGGTTTCCACTCCTCGTAGACGTCATACTGGAGGGTCGTAATGTCCTGGAACTCGTCGATCACGAGGTAGTCGACGTTCGGGACGAGCGATCGTTGTTTGACCCGCTCTAGCATATCGGCAAAGCCGATCTTGCCCTGTTCGCCTTTGTACGTCCGCCAGCCGCGGATCGCTTCTGGGACGTCGATCCGGTCGTCGGCCGCCGGCCACGTCGGCGTGTATTTGTTTCCTTCCTGGGCGTTCGGGTCGATCTCCGGAGGAAGCCGCACCTCTTCGACGTTCCACTGGAAGGGAACGTCGTACCAGTCGGCGACGTCACGACGGGTGCGCTGGAGCCACTGACTCGTCGCAATGATCTTGTTTCCGATCGTCGTCGACCGGGCCGTTCGCCGACCGCCACCTGAGTACTCGTCTTCGAACTCGAGGCCAAACTCTTCACAAAACTCCTCTTTGTCTTTCTCACCGATAACGTCGCCTCGAGAGAGATCGAGCAGATCGTAGGCTTTCGCGTGCATCGTACAGACGTTTCCCTGCAGTGCGCGCGGACTCTCGTCTAACCGTTCTGCGAGGCGTTCACGAACCTCCTGTGCTGCTGCTCGAGTGTAGGAAACGACGAGGATGTCCCGAAACGTGACGTCGTCGCGCTCTAAGATCTCTTCGACGTGGTCTAAGAGGGCAGTGGTTTTCCCGCTGCCCGGTCCACCGAACAACCGGGTCACCTTCGTCTCCGTCGGAGCCATTGTCCCTGTTCAAGAGCGCAATATGCATAAGTCACGTGGGTTTTCCTCGCCGAACGGCCGAGACCACGGATTGGCCTCAGCGATTTCGTGGGGAACGGGTGGTTCGGACCTCGGCCCCATCACGAATCTTGTCCGGACAGGCTGGACAGACACGCGGGTTGTCGATCCCACGTGGCGTAAACACCCTGGCGTAGGCGTCCGTGACGAACGCCCCGCAGTTCTGACATTCAGGCATTGTCTCGGTGGAGATCTCAGTGAGAATAATATAATTATGTCGGTTTCATCTCCGTAAAATAGCTGTGGGGTGACGTAGCTCTCAAAATCGTAATCAGCGTTCGAAACGTCGTCCCAACCGGACCGGTTAGGGCGTCGGTTCCCACCCGCAGACAGAACAGACGCTTGCGGATGCCTCATGCAGTCCGCCACAATCCGGACACTGTTTTTTGTTATACTCCTGTTCCCACCCGACTCGTTCTACGGTGTGACCGCGGTCCGTGAGGAATTGATCGAACATGTCATCACCTGCACCGTTGGGTGAGGTTGCCATAGGTATGCTAATACACACCACACTATTAAAAGATTGTGGTGAGTGTAACAACTGCTGGTTTTCAGAACGGCAAGCGTACACGGTCGCTGTTCGACTGTGGGAGCGACCCACGAACTTTTCTCTTGCTCTACCCAACGGGAGGTATGAGCGATTTGCGCCTGGATGCGACCCAACTCGATCGGTACTCGAGACACGTCATCATGGACGAAATCGGGCCTGACGGCCAGAAACGGCTGCTCGAGGGAAGCGTTTTGGTCGTCGGTGCGGGCGGTCTGGGATCGCCGGCGATTCAGTATCTGGCGGCTGCCGGCGTTGGTCGGCTGGGGATCGTCGACGACGACGCCGTCGAGCGCTCGAATCTCCAGCGACAGATCGTCCACGCCGATGCGGACGTCGGTCGGCCGAAAGTCGAGAGCGCTGCTGCGTACGTCCGGGCGCTCAACCCCGATATCACCGTTTGCCCCCACGAAACACGGCTCACGACCGACACTGTCGCCGAGCTCGTCGATGGGTACGACATTGTCCTCGACGCCAGTGACAATTTTGCGACGAGATATCTGCTCAACGACTACTGTGTGCTCACCGGCACGCCGCTTTCTCACGGCGCGATCTACCGCTTTGAAGGGCAGATAATTACGTTCACGAACGATCGGCCGGCGGGCGAGGAGTCGAGGGGGACTCGCTCGGACGCCGACAGCGATACGAGCGAACGCCAGCCGTGTTATCGCTGTCTGTTCCCCGAAGCCCCCGAGCCGGGTACTGTCCCCGACTGTGCAACGACCGGCGTTCTCGGTGTGCTTCCGGGCACCGTCGGCTGTATTCAGGCCACCGAGGTCGTCAAGTACCTCCTTGGGAAAGGCAACCTCCTCGATGGTCGATTGCTCATCTACGACGCAATGGAGATGGGCTTCGAAGAAGTCGAGGTACGGGCGAATCCGGCCTGCCCGGTCTGTGGTGACGATCCCGAGATTGACTCCATCGAAGACGTCTCGTATGAAGGGGCGTGTTCGATACTCGCGGACTGATCGCTCGAGGCGTTCGACTGTGAGCTTAGCTTTGTTCTTGATGTCTAACCCGGACCAGCCCCTCGGAGGTGACGCCGACGAGCAAGGCGACTGAAACTTCCCGGCCCGAGACAGCCGAACCGGCGGCGTCGCTGACGACTTTCATCAGATCCGGTGCAGTGTGGTCGACTTTGACCCCCTTTTCGTCACAGGCCTCGTAGACGAGTTCCGGCACCTCGTAGAGATCAGTCCCCGCTGGCACGCGAACCCGAACCGGCGCTCGTAAGGCTTCTGCGAATGCGACCGTCTCGCGGGCTTTCTGTAGGTTCTCCCGAGCGCTCGACTCGACTGAGGAGACGTTTGCCCGCGAGGTCCCCAGCTCGGCTGCAATATCGGCCTGGGAGATTCCCCGCTCGCGCAGCGCGAGTACCTGTGCCTGCCGATAGGTCAATACGCTCGAGTCAGGATCGAAGCCGATCTCCTCGAGCAGTTCGTCGACCTCGTCGATCATCGCTGGCCCCCCGCTCGCATGTGCATACACTGTCATAGCTATCGGTCGAACTAAGCTCCCTCGGTCTCGCCTCCTTCGGCGGCCGGTTTCCTGCCTGCGAGGAGCCGAACCATATATGTCACTCGCGCAAGTGTCCCGATGCATGAACGTCGACGAGGCCGCGTCTACCTGTGCGGGCGTCCTCCGTGAGCTCCAAAGCGCCGTAATCGCCGACCAGCGACGACTCGAGACGATCCTGACGGCTATCGTCGGCGGGGGCCACGTCCTGTTGGAGGACGTCCCCGGCACCGGCAAGACGCTCACCGCACGCTCGCTTGCCGATGCCCTCGGCCTCGAGTTCTCCCGGATTCAGTTTACGCCGGATCTCCTCCCCGCCGACATCACCGGCACGCACGTCTACAACGAACGGACCGGCGAGTTCGCCTTCGAGGCGGGACCGATCTTTGCAAACGTCGTCTTAGCCGACGAGATCAACCGCGCACCGCCGAAAACCCAGGCCGCCTTGCTCGAGGCGATGGGCGAACGGCAGGTCTCGATCGGCGGCGAGACGCGGGAGTTGCCGTCGCCGTTTTTCGTCGTCGCCACCCAGAATCCAATCGAGCACGAAGGCACCTTCCCGCTGCCGGAGGCACAGGTCGACCGGTTTATGATCGAGACCGAACTCGGCTATCCCGATCGGATGGGTGAGATCGAACTGATCGATCGACGGGCCGACCGCCAAACACGGACGCCAACTGTCAAACGAGTCGTCGATCGCGAGACGATCCTCACATTGCAGTCGGTCCCCGAAACCGTCACTGTCGATCCCCGACTCCGGGAATACATCGTTGACGTCTGTCGAGGGACCCGCGAGGACGACCGCGTCGAGGTCGGCATCTCGCCGCGAGGGATCCAGCGACTGTTCGAAGCCGCCCGCGCTCGAGCGGTTCTCGCCGGCCGATCCTACGTTGCGCCCGAAGACGTCCACGCCGTTTCCCACCCGGTGCTCGACCACCGGATTGTGCTCACGACCGAAGCCGAGGTCCGTGGTGTCGACCGGGGTGCCGTCGTCGGCCACGCCCTCGAGGGGGTTCCGGTGCCCGCAATGGGCGAGTGATTAGCCTCGAAGCACCCACGCGACGAGGGAGACGGCAAGAACACCACTCGCGAGTGCGACCGCTGCAGTCGTCGAATCGGTAACGGCGACGTCGGCGACGAGCCACCAGAGGGCGATCGTCCCGATGGCGACCACGATCCCCGAAAGCAGCGAACCGCCGAGATGGACGAGTTCGGCCCGGAACGTGTCGGTGTTCGGGCCGAGTTCCCGGCGGACGCTGTCACCGTACTCGCCGACATCCCAGATGACGAATCCAGCCGCGCCCGTCAGAATCGAGAGTTCGACCTGGCCGACGACCGCGAGACCGAAAGCCAGGACGAACACCGCACCCGCTGCAAGCGCCGCTCCGATCGCCCGCGCAGGCAGGATGCGGAGCCCGCGCAACGTCGCGACGGTGATCGAGACCGACGCGAGCGAAGAGAGCCCAACGGCGAGGACCCCTGTTGCAAGCGCAAACGACGGAACCGACGCAACCAGTTCGACGACCGAGACCGGAACCCGACCCTCGAGGCCGGCGGCCGGATCGACCGCGGCAACCGTCCCCGAAAGCAGCCAGCCGAGGACGAGCGCAACGGCCCCACCGCCGACAGCGGGTGCGACAATGGCGACGAGTGTCCGCGCGACCTCCCGGCCGATGGCCCGACGGAGCCACTCGAGGAGGATCGATCCGACAGCGACGATCAAGAGAGCCACAAAGAGCACTCGCAGACTCGAGGCCGTCACGATGGCGGCGAGGACAGCACCGATCGGAGGGAGGATCTCCCGGGTCGCGGCGGGCGTGAGGATCAGGCCGTCGGTATCGAGGACGCCGGGGAGGACAACTGCGACGACGGCCGTGAGGATGGCGACGCGACGGCCGATACGACAGCCTCGTTCGAGGCGGGAAACGACCGCAGAGAGCTCCACACGTCGGTCCGGCGGGACGAACCGCTCGAGTGCGACATAATTGAGTGCATAGCCCAGCAGGGCTGTGCTGAGAAAGCCCATGCCGGCGAAAGTAAGCATCGCCAGCGAGCCCTCGGCGATGATCGCTCCGTTCCAGAGCCACGCCCCGGTGTCGGCGACTGCGACACCGAGTCGGTCTCGAGCGGTCGATTCGGGGACGATGCGGACGATGGCGACGCCGACGACGCCGACGGCGGCGAGTATCGCGCCGGTCGCGCCGCGGCGGACGCCGCCCTCACCGAGTCGGTGCCAGCCGAGGAGGCCAGCCGCAAACGCCGCCAAAACCATCGCCCAGACGGCGATGCCAGCAGTCCGGGAGACGCCACTCCCGCCGACGAGATCGACGGCCAGCGCGGTCGGCGAGAGAACCAGCAGGCCAACGGGCCCCGCGATGAGTCCACCTCCCACGCGAACCAGCGGGCGCTCGCTCGCAAGCAGGACGGTCGCCCCTGCCGCTGTAACCCCCGCAACGATCGCGAGAAACGCGATCGCCCCGCCAACGAGGGTCGATCCAGCCCCGAGACAGACCACCACCGTCAACGCGAGTACGGCCACGTCACTTGCCGTTCGTCGCTCGAGTGCCGCCTGACAAATCGCGAGTGCTGCGGCCCGACCCGAACGGATCCGGGACAGTCGGGGCTCTGACTCGAGACGACCATGCTGGCTCACAGTCGGTCACCTCGTCGGCTGAGCGAGCGAACGACACGCTGTACGTCGATCGACAGCGGATCCTCGAGGTTCCAGTCGACGACAGTCACGCCGAGTTCCCG
>LFCJ01002695.1_pt1 | contig 12830 bp, 14 predicted proteins | sample 643141 | NCBI WGS metagenome assembly LFCJ01 (sample SAMN03766243, study PRJNA286221) | soda lake metagenome | biome: soda lake; feature: Kulunda steppe; material: water; isolation source: sample B1-Br-g2 brine of Lake Bitter-1 | place: Russia: Kulunda steppe | collected 2010-07 | reverse complement strand
GTGTCCAACGCACCCTCGAGCGCCTGGAGCAACTCCGCCCGTCGCTCCTGTTTGATACCCGCGATTGACTCGGCTAACGGCGAACTGGCTGCCTCGCGGCGAACGAACGCCTCGAGTGAGGGGTATCGGACGGAGCCGATTTCGATGGTGACTGCGGGATTATCGAACCCCGCATCCTGGGCGAGCGTTCGAAGGTGTTCTCCGTCCCATGGGGGAAACGGAGAGCGCATCATCGTACCGGATTCCTCACTGACGTACTCCTCGAGGGCGTCGGCCAACGCCACGTATGCCGGTTGGAAGTCGATTGGTCGCCAGACGCTCACTGCCACGCGTCCCTTTGGCGTAGAAACCCGGTGCATCTCCCGGAGTGCAGCCCCAGGCTCGTCGAAGAACTGGAGGGCCTGTTGACAACAGACGATATCGAAACTCTCCTCGGGAAACGGCAGGTCGGTCGCTTCACCCTGTCGCCACTCGATTGCGGGGTGATCGTCCCCAGCGGTTTCCGCTGCCACGGCAAGCATCTCTTCGTTGCGGTCGAGTCCCACGACGGCCCCCTGCTCGCCGACGTGGGGCGTAGCACGTCGTGCCACGATGCCGGTCCCACAGCCAACGTCCAGGAGTCGGTCGCCGTCGTGAATCGCACTCGCCTCGAGGAGTCGGTCAGCCCATGGTGCGAACAGTGGCGGCACGAGATACTGTTCGTAGGCTTCGGATGCACGCTGTTCGACGTGCCAGCTGCCCGATTGCGTTTCGTGCGTGTTCATTGCTGTCCACCATGTGAGAGCGACGGCTCAAACGGACGTATAACTGCCGCGTGAAAGGTTTCAACCGATGAAAGCGGGCTCGTTGAGCGCCTCCGAATCGGTCACGAAATGCCGTCGATTGAGAGCCAATCGGTTGCGTTCTCGAGCGGTTGTGCCTCCTCTCGGTACCGTTCGTAGGAGGCGTCTGCCCACGTCCGCATCTCGTCGCTTTCGGTGTCGACGAGTGACTGTAGCATTCCGGTTTCCGGATTGTAACAGCAAATGCTGACGGCGTGATCAAACAGGCAGATTCCACACCGTTGATCGAGCGGTAGCTCATCGTGCAATAAGACGGTGTAATTGGGGTGGGCTGCCGCATCGAGGACCGTTTCGTGGTCCCACTCGAGGAGAGACTCGAAAACAGCGGGTGGATAGATGTATTCACACACCAGGCCGTCCCCGATCTGGTCGAAAAACGGCTCTAGGTTCCTCGACTTGAGGAGCGCCATGCCGAACCCGTACATCGTTCCCGTCGTTCCCATGAGTTCCGTGAGACGTTCGACCGGCTCGTACGGATAGCCTAGCCCCGGTTGGGAGACGACGATGTCGGTGAACAGCGTAAGGTCAAAATCCTCGAGTTCGTGGGGGAGCCATGACCAGACCTCACGGAGTCTCCGTTGCGTGGCCATTGCATGTTGAAACGCGCCAAACTGGGTTGCGACGAACTCGCCTAGCCTGGTTAGCTGATACAGACGTCCCTCTCGTTCAATCCAGTAGCGTTCTTGAAAGCCGGTGAGTATTCGTCCCATTGTCGGGGAGGATGCTCCCGTTGTCGCCCGCAGGTCGTTCCGGTCACTCGGCCCGTTGGCCAGTGTCTCGAGTACCGCGATGCGATGGTCCGAGCTGACGAGGTACTCGATGTCATCGGTTGTCCCCTCCATAGTTGTGGTATGCGTTAGCACATAGTAATGCCACAGGCAGCACTGCGCTTTCACTCACCGGCGGGTGACATCGTCCGTGCGGAAACCGACTGCCTCGAGTGACTGTGGCGTAGGTGTCTACTTCCTCGAGTGCAAGCGAGCGGGAGCGTGTGGTGACGCGAGAGGCCGTTTTTCTGAGGCTCAATAAGTAAAGCAATCAAAAGCGCGTCAGTACTATTCAGTGTGCTGTGTAGCCGTGAAGCGCCTCAATAGCGGCTTCGACGAGTGAGTCCGCCAGTGTGCCCTGTTGGTTGTCGAGGTCTCGCTGTTTGATCGTTGTCACATACCACGGCGAAATGTATGCCTGTTTATTTGATCCACCCCGAATCCACCCGTTTTGAGGAACGGTGATTCCGTCGGGATGGTTCTGCGTTGTCATCCCGACGACGATACATTCATCGGCTGCAAACGGATGTGACGTGTCGCTGACGACGAGCCACGGGCGATAGGCCGAGTCAGCTTTGTGTGGTGCTGGGCCCCACCAAACTTCTCCTTGAACAGCAGTCATCTATTCGCTCTTGTCCGCTCCTTCTATGCCAGGGCCCCACGCATCGGGATCTTCCGGCCCGAGTCGATCAGTTACCACACGAGCGGCCGCCATCGCACTGAGTGTCTTTTCGATGTCCTCGAGGTCACCGACGGCCCAGTATTCTCCGCGATGGCGGACGAGTCCGCGGTCTTCTAACCGAGAGAGGACGACGCCGACGCTGCCGCGTGCGACGTTAGTGGCCTCATAAATTTCTTTTGGTGTGAACGCCTGCTCTGGAGATGCCACAAGAAATGAGAGAATCTCTTCGGCGTTCGTCTGCCCGTTCGCTCGAAGCTCTTGGACCGACTCTTCCTCAAAGCGCTTGATATCGATGGGCATACCGTGTGCTATGTAATCGAGTGTAATAGATGTAACTGGTATACGGGAGGTTCATTGTTGGTGTCGGCACTGACTGACGTTCCCGTTCAGTGGCGTTCGCTCACCATATCCAATAGATATATCTTCCTACAGTTAGACACTGAAACTGGAAACGGCGACTCCAACCTGCCGCAGGGGGCATGCGCTTGAAATGCCCCGGGTGTCACAGCACCCGAGACGCGGTTTCCAACCCGCTAGGGTCAAAAACCATGCACGGATTCACTCTCACGAGACATAAACACCTCGCAAGCTATTCGCATCGCTTACAACCAATAGACAGCCATGCCGTCACTCGAGGTGGTGGCCATGACTGACGACTCAGCACCCGAACTCGAGTCTGACCTCGAGAACGGCGAGACCAAAGATCCAATCGACCTTCAGACCGTCGAAACCCACCTCCAAACCGCTGACGACCACCTCGAGACGCTCTTAGAGGCAACCGAGAATCTCGAGGCACCCGGCCCACTCCGCGAGCGACTCACCGAAACGCGCACGGAACTGCTGGCGATCAACGACGAGTTCAAACTCCGGTGTCCCGACTCGAGTGGTGATGGAGAACTCCACCAGTTTCCGCCGAGGGTCACTCGAGGGACGGTACACACGATTCTCGGGCCCTGATCCGGTTTCGGTTGCGTTCGACCGCAGTCGACGGACGCCGATGGCTCGAAACGTCTCCCCACTTTTTCGACTGACGCCATCCCATATCTGGGACTCTGAAAAACGGATCGCGCATATATGGGCCAATAAAATATATGTGTGCCAAAAGCATAGCGTAGTGTATGATTGACGACCCGCCATCTCCTGACGGCCCTGAGGAGTTTCCCACTGAAGCGGAGCTACCAGACGAAGCGGTAACAGCGGAGGATATTGATCCGTTCACTGTTGATGACGATGGCTTCGAGGACATCAATGACTTCGCAGCCGCAGAGTGGAAAAACGAGACCACTGCGGACGAGCGAATTCGCACGGTGATCAACAGAACGACGTTTCTGCAATCGGCGGGCGACATCGCAGATACAGCTCTCGTCTCAGAAACAAAAGCCAGAACCACGCTCAACAAGCTTGCTGAAGAAGGCATTGTTAGAAGTCATCAAACAGGCTCTGGAAAGCTGTACGCTCGAGACCCAGAGTGGCATCTTCTCAAACAGATCAGGCAACTCGCTGGTAGCGAAACGCTCGTCGGTCAAATCCAGCGAATAAAACAGGAAATCGCAGCGTACAAAGCCAAATATGACGCAACCAGCCCAGCGGAACTCCTGGTTTCAGATACGGAGTGTACCCAGAATGAACTCGACGATGTCTCTCACTGGCGGACCGCAGAACGAGAACTCAGCCACCTCAGAGCAGCATACCGCTTCAAAGAGGCAAAAGATCAGGCAGCCACCGTCACTGAACCGGGAGACAAACAGACGGGGAATCAGACAACAACCCCCGCTGGCAATCAGCCCCCACTTTAGTAATGGGGATGGGGAATGGCTCTCCAATCGATTCGAAAGCGATTGATGAGAGCGTAGAGCAGGTGCGCCAACAACTCGACAAAGGAGTCGTCAACGTTCGATTCCGGTATCGGAGAGGGCACCCGTTCACACAGCGGAACGGAGAAGATATCAGAGCGGCACGGGTCACTGTCACGCCAGCAATCCACGAGCGAGGCGGATATTTCGATATTCAGTGGTGGGAAAATGGAGACTACAAATACCACTATCGGGAGGAAGGACTGGAATTTAGGTTTGGCCGCGAGGCAGCGAATGAAACCACCAATAAGCCGGTACGGCATTTTCATCCACCACGCAATCTTGACGCACATACACAATCCTGTATCGCAATTGACCACCCACCGGAACTTGTCACAATCGCTGTACTCAAAACGTGGTGGACAGCGGTTGAGAAGGGTGATGGGAACCTGGTGAACGCGCAGAATGGCTTACCGTAATGTGACTTCCTCTTCGCCGTGAACGACGAGGAGGATGTCAGGTTGCCGTCAACAGCCGCTGGTCGACACGGTACCGGGTTCCCTCGAGACGGGTCCCGAGGGCTGCGATTGCGTCGAGTACCGGGTGAAGGCTCTCACAGTCGCCGTACAGATACTGTTCGAACGTACAGACATCGCCGAAGGTAAACTCCGGTCGGTTCCGGACCTGGGTTTGGCGGCTGGCGGCCAGTTTGTCACACTGGGCGCGAAGTCCGCCCAGTCGGTCTCTGGTGAGCGACAGCGCATTGAACTCTAGCTGCCCGACCGGCTGTGCCTGCAGTGCGTTGAGCTCCCTCGAGATTGATTGAAAGTCCGCTTCGTATACCGAGAGCGCTTCCAGTTCGGCATCGATTGCGTCGAGTACGCGGCTCCGGCTCTCAATCGCCTGTCGAGTCATGACGAGAATCGAGTGTCGTAACGGTGGCGTAAACTGTGAGTGGCCTGTAATCGCTGCGGTGACCGCTTCACCCAGCTCTTGGGCCATGTTTTCGCTCCATGGTTCGTCGTACACCGCCTCGTAGTGGGGAACACGGAGGACGGTCTCCGTGTAGGCGTCCTTGATCGCAGACAGTTCGTTCGGCGGCTGTTGGTAGAGCAGTGGGTTCTGATTCATCGGCTGTCGCTGGTCGGCATCCAACGATTTGACCCGTTTGTAAAAGGATTTGAACGCCCGTTTTTCAGCACCCAGTTGTTTCCGTTCCCGTCGGTTTGCCTGTCTGAAGTGAGGCGGGAGCATCACGGTATCACGTCATGCTGCGGCTCACACTGGCGTCGGGTAAACGTGTATAATATATCTTTTGTTTACTCCGTTGTCGTACTCTCAGCTATAGATGCGTATATATTCAACTACCAGCAGGTGGCTGGACTGTGGGTGTGAGTTCGGACGGAAGCTGGTCGTCTGCTATGTGTTCAACTGGCTCTCGAGTGGCGCGGCGACGATCAGGCGGTCCTAGACATCCCACTGCGGCTCGCGGCGGCTCAGTAGAGACGATCCGCGACCCCTGACCACGGGTGACCGGTTCGAGTCGCTTTGCCGACTAACACGGCCTACTCAGCTCACGATCGCTCGAACTTTCGCGGAGACGAACTCGCTGGCGATAACCGTCAGTAAAATGGCGAGCAAGATAACCGAGACCGATCGCCACTCATAGAAGTCCATCAGCCCGGTGAGTTCGAGGCCAATGCCGCCGGCTCCGACGAAGCCGAGGACGGTTGAGGATCGAATATTGATGTCCCAGCGGTGGGTCGTAATCCCGACGAAGACGGGCAGCACTTGCGGCGCAACACCGTAAATAAGCTGTTGGGGCCCGTTTGCACCGGCGGACTCGAGCGCCCGGACCTGGCCCTGATCGATTTCTTCGATGGCTTCTGCTAAGAGTTTGCCGACGAAGCCGATCGAACGGATTGCGACGGCAAGGACGCCAGCGAACGCACCGGGGCCAAAGAGGATGACGAAGATGATCGCCCAGATGATCGTACTCACCGTTCGCGTGACGGTGATAATCAGTCGGCCGATCACGTAGGTAAGCCAGTTCGGGCTGGTGTTGTTCGCTGCCAGGTAGGCGATCGGAACGGAGAGGCCGGCCGCGAGGCCGGTTCCGAGCAACGCAATGTTGATCGTCTCGATCATCGGGCTGACGATCTCGCCGGTGTAGCCGTAGTCCGGTGGGTACATCCGCCCGAGAAGACCGCCAACGGCGTCGAACGCGGTTGCGACGTAGCCGTAGTTGACGCCGAGTAGCTGCCAGGCGTAGACCACGATCGGTATCGCAACGAGGAGCGCGCTAAAGCGCATCACTCGCGTTCGGATATCGTATCGCTGCCAGCGTTCGTACTCCTCGGCGGTCGGCTCGAGCATTAGCGGACTCGCCTCCGTATGAGGGCGCTTGCGAGCTCACCCAGCAACACGATTGCGACGATGACGATGAGGATAGCGACGGCGAAATCGTACTGGTAGCGGTCGAACGCGTTGAGCAGCGTGAACCCGATTCCGCCGGCACCGACAATGCCGATGATCGTACTCGAGCGGACGTTGATGTCCCATCGGTAGATGGCGAGGCCGATCATCCGCGGGAGTGCCTGTGGGACGACGCCGTACAGCAGCACTTGCAGTTTGTTGCCGCCGGCGGCTTCGATCGCCCGGAGCTGGTTCATATCGATGTTCTCTAAATCTTCAGCGAGGATCTTCGCGTAGAAGCCAATCGTAGCAAACGAGAGCGTCAATGCGCCGGCGAAGGGCCCGAAGCCGACGGCGACGACGACGATGATCCCGACGACGAGGCTGTGAAATGACCGCGAAACCATGATCAGCCCACGAGCGGGGTAGTATATCGGCCATGGGGCGAGGTTGTTGGCAGCCATAAAGGCGACAGGGAGGCTAACCGCAACACCGATAATCGTCGCAACGACGGCCATCGCGAGCGTCTCCGTGATCCCCTCGCGGATGAGTTCACGCTCACGCAAGCCGAAATCCGGCGGCCACATCGACTCGAGGAACGCGGCGGTCGCTCCGATCCCTTCGAGAAACCGGGAAGGTGAGATTCGGATGGCCCAGGCGCTCCACAGAATCAGCGCAAGGATCGTCGCGTAGGCCAAGTACTTGACGCGATGGCTCGGGAAGACCGTTGGCCGACGCCAGACCTCGTAGGTCGTCCCATCATCGGAGCCAGCCCGCTCGCGAATCGCTCGCATGCTATTTGAACCCCTCAACCGCTTGTTTCTCGAGCAGCGGCTCCTCACTCGCACCATCGGCCTGCTCGGGCGGTTGTGATGACCGTGGCTCGCCGTTTCGATAAATACGATCTTTCGACGACTCGTCGAGGGCCGACGGCGGACCATCAAAGACGAGCGCCCCGTCGGTGAGACCGATGACCCGGTCGGCGTACTCGAGTGCTAGACCGACCTCGTGGATGTTTATCAGGACGGGAATCTCCTCGTCTCGAGCGATGTCAGTTAGCAACTGCATGACGGCGTGGGAGGTTTCGGGGTCTAAGCTGCTCGTCGGCTCGTCGGCGAGCATGATTTTCGGTCGCTGGAGGACGGCTCGAGCGATGCCCACCCGTTGGCGCTGGCCGCCGGAGAGTTCGTCCGCCCGGTCGCGCTCATGGCCGCCGAGTCCGACCCGTTCTAGGGTCCTGTGAGCAAGTTCGATATCCACAGCTGGGAATTTTCGGCGAAAGGCCTTCCACGTGCTCAGATACCCAATTCGGCCAGAGAGCACGTTTTCCATCACCGTGAGCCGTTCGACGAGGTTGTATTCCTGGAAGATCATCGCAATGTCCCGACGTGCCCGTCGGAGGTTTCGTTTCGAGAGGCCGGTGATTTCGGTCTCGTCGATGTATATCTCGCCCGCTGTCGGCTCGGTGAGTCGGTTGATACATTCGATGAGTGTACTTTTTCCCGCGCCGCTGGGGCCGATTATCGCGACGATTTCGTCGTCGCTGACCTCGAAGGAGACGTTCTGTAATGCCTCTTCGCCGCCCGGATACGTTTTTGAGACGTTTCGTACTGTCAACATTCTGTATGGTGAATCAAAATTTGGGAGTCGTCTGTGATCTGTACGCTACTGGCTCACTCCATCGCGTCGACGTCGTACTCTTCGCCGAGGAATTCATGCACCTGGAGGATCGGCTCGTAGGTGGTGTAGTAGTCGACCTCGACGAAATTGTTGTACTGCAGTTCCTCCTCCATGGCCGTCCCGCTGTAGTCGTGCTCGAGCAACGCCCGTCTGATGCCGTCGACCAAATCGGGATGGAGGTTGTAGATGTGGGCCATCGGACCGCGGGGCATCACCGGCCCCATGTAGATTACTTTGAAGTCCTCGGGATCGATCTCGCCTTGCTGGACCATGTTTGCAAACGTCGGGCCACCGGCCGGCCCCACGTCGTAATCCCCCTGCTGAATCCCTCGCAGTGAGGTGTCGTGGCCGCCCGAGAAGTCGACATCGTAGTCCTCCTCGGCGACGAGGCCGGCGTCCTGCTCGATGAACACTCGTGGCTCGAGGTTGCCCGATCCCGACCCCGGATCGGCGTGGGTAACTTCGATCCCCCCGAGGTCGGAGACGGTGTTGATATCCTCGTTGTCGCGCTGAGTAACCATCCAAAACGCGTTACCGTACATCTCGTCTTCCATGATGTGGGCAATCGGGACGGCCCCTGCAATGTTCGCCGCGTACGGCATGTTACCTGCACTCACCCGCCCGAAGTGCAGTCGCTCCGCTCGCATCGCTTCGACCGTCGCCGCGTACGAATCGAGCGGAACGTAGTTGACCGAGTGGCCCGTGTTCGCCTCGATCTGCTCCATTACCGGCTCCATCGCCCGCTCGAGAGCTGCCGGGTCTTCGTCCGGCACGAACGTCATCTCGATTGGGTCCGGTTCGATGTAGTCCTCTTCGTCCTCGACTTCCCAGAGTGAATCACCGTAAAGCGGTTCCTCGTTTGGCGTTTCAAGCGGCTCGAGCAACCCCTGTTGGTCGGCCTGGTAGTTGCCCATATCGAACATCTTCTCAGCTGGTTGCGGGAACATCTCGACGTATGCCTCGCCGTCACCCGGTCCGAGGTCCGGATCGTACTCGGGGAAATCAACCGCGCTGCTCGAGGTGTCGCCGCTCGCACTCGCCTCGGCTTCGTCTTCGCCGCCCAAGCAGCCGGCAAGGCCAGCGAGTCCGGCTCCACCCATAAGGACGTATTTTCGGCGTGAAACGCCACCTGTCGTGTTCGAACCGTTATCCGATCTCATCAAGTGTACTGAGACGCATCGGTGGTAAAACAATAACTAAGAGTAATATTTAGAGAGATGCAGCCGTATATCCGCCGAGTAAGCCGGACGGACCAAGATATAGCCCTCTATACCAGTTGGTATCGATATCTATCAGATCGACCGGTGGTTTCTCACAGCGCTTGGAAAACGCAATTCCCGGCACGCTCGAGGCGAGTCACTCCCCGTTCGGATCGGCCTCAGTCACGATTCCTGGCTCGTTGCTCGCAATAATAATCATCTGGTCGGTGATATCCTCGAGTTTGTTCGCCAGTTCGTCAAAGAGGATGGCGAACTCTCGCCACATCAGTGGACTCTCGATCTCGTCGTCGCTAAAGGCGGTCGTAATCACGTCGTTTCGCAGCTCATCACACCGGCTCTCTCGAGCCCGGATATCGTCGATTTCCTCGGTGAGCGTATCCGACTCGTAGGTGTTACAGATCGCCGTGACAAAACGGGTGACGACATCCTCGAGGGTGATCGTCATCGAGACGATTTCGGTGCCCATCGCCTGCAACCCGCGGAAACACTCGTTTTCGTGGGGTGGTTGCATCATCACCAGCTCCTGGACGATGCGTTCGGTGAGGTTAGCGACCACGTCGATGTCTTTGTACAGCGCCAACAGCGCCGCCTCGTTGAACTCGATTCGCGTATCGAGCAGCCCCATATCCTCCGGACCGGCGTTCGTAATAAGGCCGGTGAGGCTTCGAACCATCTCATCGCACTCACTTTCGAGCGTCTGGATGTCCTCAACCGTGTCGAGATAGGCATCTCTCGCCGCGTACTCCTCGAGAACCACCGGAAGCAGGCTCACACAGTCATTGAGCCGCTCGAGGTAGGGGGCGGTCTGTGATTCAAGTTGGTCGCCAAAGGGTGTGGTCATGGCTTCATCCACGGCTGTCGAGAGTAAAGAACATTCGTTCAAGCCGGAGTCTCTCCCGCCAGTGACAGCTTCCCGGTCGGGCGTGGTAACACCCATGTCAGCTGGTTCGGCCCGTGTCTCCGCGGGGTTATACCCGCACAGTTCCACTATTCCGACATGACCGACACGCCAGTCACCACCGACGCACCCGACAGCCCCGTCCACACGACCGGCACCGACCACATCACCATCTGGGGGAGTAACGAAGCCGATACGCTCGGCTTTTATCGAGACCTGCTCGGAATGCCACTCGTCCTCCGGCAACCCAACCTTGATGACCCCTCACAGACCCACCTGTTTTTCGACACCGGCGACGACCGAATACTGACCGTCTTCGTCAGTGACTCTCGGCCCTCGAGTCGCGGCCAGCGGGTGGGTACCGGCGGCGTCCATCACCTCTGTTTCAGCGTCGAACCCGATTCTTACGGGGAGATTATGGCGGCCTTAGAGGAAGCGGGCAAGGGCTACAACGTCTTTGACCGCGGGGTCTTTCACTCGATTTACACCCAGGACAACAACGGCCTCGTCATCGAATTAAGTGCCGACAAGTACGAGATTCCCGACGGCCGAAAGGGTGAGGTGTTTGCCACCGCCCAACGACTCCGCGTCGAAGACGGCGCAGAGTACGCCAAAGACGAGCACCTGCGTGGCGCACTCGAGGAGTTGGGAATCGACGTGGTCAAACACGACCTCCCGGACGCGAGTTCGGGCGTTGGGGGCGTTCGCTAATCAGTCAGTTAGGTAAGCCGACCCGGTCGCTAACAGCACTGGGCCGGTTTCGACGACGGAGGGCTGATCGACTGACTCACAGACAGCCGCCCACCCATCGGTTTTCTGAAAGGGGTTTCTGAGCAATCCTCGAGTAACTGTAGTCGTGTGTAGGATATCAAGAGCGCCCGGTAATACGACAGTTATCGGATGAGCAGGCGCAAAACCTCGCCGTTTACGGCGTTGACGAGACGCGTCGCGTCTCGTTCGCACACCAGAAATCTTTGATTTCTGGGGACGGGGATACGCGCCGTCACTGGATGACACCGACCACCGATGACTGCACGGCTGGATATTCCACGAACAACCACTTTGTTTAATACGGAACATTCCATAAGTCCTTATGAACACAGTCAGATGCTGGAGACAACCCGCACCTATCGAGCGAAAATCGTCAACCACTCCCAAGTGAGTGACGACCTCGATGACTGCGGGCACTCAGCCTCGAAACTGTGGAACGTTGCCCGCTACCACACCCAACAAGAATGGGATGAAACCGGCGAGATACCGTCTGAAGCCGACCTCAAGCGTGAACTAAAGGACCACGAACGATACAGTGACCTACATTCTCAGTCAAGTCAGCGAGTTCTAGAAGAGCTTGCTGAGTCGTTCAACGGTTGGTTCAAAAAGCGCGAGAACGGCGACACAGACTCGAACCCACCCGGCTACCGAAAGCGAGGCGACAACCACCCACGCTCCACCGTGACGTGGAAGCAAAACGGTATCAAGCACGATTCCAAACACAACCAACTCCGTCTGAGCAAGGGCTTCAACCTCAAACAGCACCGCTCAGACTTCATCCTCGTAGAATACGAGACACGCCCGGACGTGACCGTGGAGAATATCCAACAAGTACGCGCCGTCTGGAACGGCGACCGTTGGGAACTCCACCTCGTCTGCAAGGTCGAGATTCCAGTCGATGACGCCCCCGGCGACAACACCGCTGGAATCGACCTCGGAATCGGGAACTACCTCGCTATCGCCTACGATGATGGTGACGCCGAGTTGTATCCGGGGAACGTGCTGAAACAGGATAAACACTACTTCACGAGAGACGAGTGCGACACGGAAGGCGAGAACGGCCCGTCGCGTCGTGCGCTTCGCGCTCGCCAGAAGTTGTCTCGACGGAAAGACCACTTCTTGCACGCTCTCGCCAAACACATAGTTGAGAAGTGCATCGACCACGAGGTCGGTCGAATCGCCATCGGTGACTTGAGTAAGATTCGAGAGGACGAGAACGGTGACTCGCGGAACTGGGGTAAGCGTGGGAACAAGAAACTCCACGGCTGGGAGTTCGACCGCTTCACCACGTTGCTCGAATACAAGGCGGAGGAACACGGTATTCTCGTAGACCGCACAAGCGAGCGGGACACGAGCAAGACGTGTTCGTGCTGTGGACGCAAACGTGACGCGAATCGCGTGGAGCGTGGCCTGTACGTCTGCGAGTCGTGCGGAGTGACGATGAACGCAGACGTGAATGGTGCGGTGAACATTCGGAGAAAGATAACTCAGAATCCCCCTACAGGGGATATGAGTAACGGTCGTTTGGCACGGCCAGTAGCCTACCTGTTCAACCAAACCTCGGGGCGTTTCGCACCGGGCGAACAGGTGGGTTGCGAACCTTAATATCTCAACGCTTGGGAATCCTCGCGCTTCACAGTAGTTGCCGAACCTAACTGAGGTTCATTTTGATTCGGTCCTGATTTTGAGTATGGTCGAGACAGCTGAGGCAAAACAGGTCTGTCGTGCTGCTTCGACGTTGCTGTACCCGGAGTTGGATTTC
>LFCJ01002694.1_pt1 | contig 12832 bp, 14 predicted proteins | sample 643141 | NCBI WGS metagenome assembly LFCJ01 (sample SAMN03766243, study PRJNA286221) | soda lake metagenome | biome: soda lake; feature: Kulunda steppe; material: water; isolation source: sample B1-Br-g2 brine of Lake Bitter-1 | place: Russia: Kulunda steppe | collected 2010-07 | reverse complement strand
TTTGAGCATTTCGGCTCTTCTTCTACCTTGCCCTCTCATGTCTTTATGCTATAAAATGAGCATGTATGCATGCTCATGAATAAACGGCGCCTTGGTCAGCAGACATCCCCATTTTTTGGGTTCTTTATTCATTGTCTTTTGCTGCTTTTTTCTCTCTCTCTTTGATGGCATTCTTTGGCATGTGTTTTGTCTATAAGAGCTAGCTCGCTCTTTATGTGATATTCAGCATTCCTGATTTGTTCGTGTAATGTCCCTTGTCTGATGTGCTCAGGCATGAAGTTATTCAAGTCATGCGCAGCACAGTTGAGGGAATGGTTTTCTGGGTATTGTTCTTCTAATTCTTCAAAAGACATTGCTGAGCTTGCAACAGAGCTGAGATGAGATTTGAGGCATTTTATGGTGTTCAATTGCTCGGTGAGCTTCTGTCTCTTTTTACTTGTGGGGCGTTGTTTAAGCAGAAGTGTCTTTGTTATTTTGCACATCATGGAGTTGTACAATTTAGGGTTTAGGGTTAGGGTTAGGGTTAGCGTTAGATAGGGTTAGGGTTAGATCATACAATCAGACTCATCGATCGACTCATCTTACTCATTTAGAACTGTGGTTTTTACTCAGTGCTCTTTGGCATTTTGATCAGAGCGTTTTATTGCGTTTCGGGTAACTTACCTGGGAAATTTGGTCAAGATCTTCAGGCTTGCTTTGGTGGAGAGGACTCGTGGTGCTTCAGCCCTAAGTGTCCTCTTCTCTGTAGTAAATAGTAATCGATTTACATCAATTGCTGTACTGCCTGCACATTTTTCCTCTTTCCTTTCTTTCTTCTGCTTGGGCATCAGCATTGTTCTTGTAATAGTGCTCAAGCCAGGCTGAGTCAAGAAGCAAAACAGACTGCCAAAGCACACAAGTTTGTCAGGTGCATGCTCAAGCTCCAGGCTGCAAGTAGGCCGCCTGTTATGCAATTCACAAAGTAGCTGCTTGTTTACAGCAAAGGTTGGAGGTCTAGCATCGCCCCTGCACACAGGTGACTGTCCAGAAACAACCTAATTTCAATCCTATGATAGGTGTCCTTTTACTGAACAACGACACCTTGATGTGCTGGTTGCTTTTAAAGATTGACGTGCAACTCTCAAGAAAGCAATATTTATGCTACAAATAGTAAAAGCAAGCAAGTCAGGCGAGAGGCATCACAAGGTCTTGGCAGACAGGACGTGCAATGAATATGCCACGCATCAGTCGAGCACTCATCATTAGCACTTTACTACTAGGGGCATAGCCAGAATATTTTTAAGAATAGATTGATACAAAAGACTATCTTAAAAAAAAGTCTTAGGTTTCTTGCAACAATGAATTAATGGGATGAATGAACATGTTATTGAGCTTTGCAGTCATGGATGTTATGTACAAACGTGGCTTAGGTAAGCATCCAATTAGCATTGCAAGATTCTGGCAGGCTCAACGAGGAAGCAGGCACAGCCATGCATGACAGGACCTTGCCCGCACCGTATGCGACCTGACACGCCCTGTCAAGCTGCAAGCATGGGCGCAGCACGCGCCCGCACTGGCTCTTCCACCTGCTCCTCTTCCATGTCCTGCTGCCGAGGTGGACGCTGCGGCACGCTGGGCAGGCTGTCTGTCTCTTGCAGCTGCTTTTGGTGCAGTACAGTTGGAGCGCTGGGCAAGCGCTGCTCCTCTTGCAGATCCGCCTGGTCCTCCAGGGCCTGCAGCTCTGCCTCCACCTCCTCTGCATCAACGTCGCTAAGGGACTGGCCCAGAAGGCCAGCCATCTCCTCGTACTGGGCTTTGGCAAGGGCAGAGTCCTCCATCATGCGCTGCACATCGTCCACGGTCACCGCCTGCTGCAGCTGCTTAAGGGCCTCATTGCCCTCCTTCAGGGCATGATACACCCTGTTCTGCTGCTGCTGCGTCTCCACACTGCTCACCAGTGCCTCCACGTTCATCAGCATGCCAGCCAGGGCCTCCCCCTGCTTCTCCACCAGCCGCTTCTTCTTCAGCACAAACAACGCCCGATCCCTTTTGTTTTCACGGACAAGGGCACGCGCGACCTCGGCGTGACGGTCAATGCGCGCCTCCAGGAGGCGCTGCTGGTCTGCGAGCCGCTTACGCTGCGCCTTGAGGGCCAGCATCGACCGGTCTGCCTCGGAGATGGCATGCTGCTTCTTGGTGCTACTAACCAAATTCCCCATTTATGCAATGGGAGCCGTTGGTACTTCACACTCAGCAATTTAATTCCATATAAAACGATTTCAGTTCCATTAATTCGAAATACGTGTTAGTACATTCACCTAAATTAATTGCTTTGGGAGTGGTAAATCCCAAATGAAGCAGCGTGCGATCTGGAACCTAGTGCAGCTAAGTGCAGCTCAGAAAGAAGAAATGCAAATGTCGATTGCTTGCATCGCACTGCATACACTGTGCTGCGGCGGCAACATCCTCCCACACTCGTTGACTGCCACCCAAAGCCCTCACTGGCCCGCTCCAAAGATGTCTTCAGCATTCCCTTCTCCAATGCCGAATTCTTATATTCGGGGATGCCCCAACAAATAGATACCCTGAGAACATCTGCTTGCTCAAAATTATGTACATCTGGGCTGCTATGCAAATCTCAGAGGCCTGCAAGGTGCACTTGTGCGTGCGCTTCCATGGGGGGCCCCACCATGACCTGGGCAGGTCCACTACAAACTTTGGACAAGGGGTATTGCCGAGGCACTGTATTCACGCGATGGTATTTAACACACATGGAAAGGTTGTGGCTGCAAGGCACGCATCAAAGCCACATTGCACCCTAAATATGCCAAAGAATTGAACCTTTCGGCTGTCAACATCCGACCTGACCACACGGGGCATGATCCTGAGCAAGACAGAGCAGTAAGCATGCTAAAGATCAATCCTAGAGTCGGGAACAAGGTCAAAGAGCTTGCAAGGCATCGTCAATCACTCACTAAGACAAGAACTTGGCAAAAAGCGCCCTAGGTCAGAGGAAGGAAGGCTAAAACTGGCGAAAGCAGTATTTCTTGCATGCAGGCTAGGCCCAAGGAGCCCCCATGGGTGGCCGATTTGCGCCAAGAATGCATCATTGCGGGCTCTTGTGCAACCTTATGTAGGTTTGGGAGGAAAATTCGGGTCTGGTAGGGTTTGGTTTCACCTCTTAGTCCCAGTCTTTTTTCTGTGCGTTTATGTTGATAACATGCTCTTAAAAGAAACAATGACATCATTTAGAGCTCTGTGCATCCATAATGTCAGTAACCCCTAGGTTCCACGTACAAGGATTACAAGGAAAGGGCCTTCAATAAGTGCGACTGCTAGCCTAAGATCCAAATGCCAAGGTATTAGGATTACAGCTATTGAACAATGTGCCCAGCAGCCTGGCAATTTTTGGGTAACCTGCCCCAAAGTGCGCCTGAAGTTCCACACACTAGTGACGCTCCCCCTGATAGCTGCCTCACCAGACGCCAAGCTGGTGGGTTTGAAGTCTTGATAGAATTGAAGTGCACATGCCATTTCGATGAGAAGGATGATGGCAGAGGCTGGCTTTGGGCCCCGTGAAGGACGGCTAATAAGAGTGGCAAAAGCATCAATATGCCCCACTATGTCCAGTGCCAGAAAAAGGAAAAAACTACTTAGGCAGTAAAATCACTCCAGTGCCAGGTGCAGATGCTTGCTGTGAATATCAATCACTGCTCCCTTGTTGGTTGGGGTATTGAGAGTTGCAAGGTTGTGTTAATGACAGGTTTGAGAAATTTGCCCTCTGTTTTGAACTAGTGGGTGGGTGTGTCTGGAATTTGGGCCTTGCTGGGGGGTTCCCAGGCAGACTTTTCATCTCCGACTTTCATGGGGGAGATGAACACACGGTACCTTTGACCTATAGGACTTATAACTAGCTAGTTGCTCTCTATTCCTTAATTGATATAGGGCCTTTCAAGGGAGTCCCGGGAGTGATACACTGCCTACACGGTCTTCCTGTGTTAGTGCGGCCAAATGCTACGCAAGCTCAGTATGATCATGCAGTATGATCTTGGCAGGTAGGCGTCCAAAATCGTGGGGCACAAAAATTTTGTTGTGCTTACTCACAGGCACAGTGAAACATGCTTTGAGTTGAAGGGTAGGATATGCATGCCTTCAGTGAAATGTTGACTGCAAATATCAGGGCACAGACTTGAAGTTGTTTCACGCCACTTGTGAACAGCTTGAATTTTTGGGACTTGGTCTTATGGCTTCTTTCCCATCCCTCCCATGGCTGGCCACCTGTCAGGCCTGCCTGAGAGGTGAACAGCAGCCCAACGCATAATTTCCAAATACTGAGTATGCAGGTATTTCCAGTGTACCTGCGTTAATGAAGGCTAATACTATATATTTTTAGGCTAGCCTATGTCCTGTTTGAGGTGGACCCGCCCAGGTCATGGTGGGGGCCCCACATGGAGGCATATGCACAATTGTTGCGCAAGCTTGACTTACGTGCACCTTGCAGGCCTGTCTGAGAGGTGCACAGCAGCCTAGGAGCCAGAATTTGCAAAAATTGAGCATGAAGACGTTTTCAGAGAACCTGCCTGTCAAAGTTTCAGCCAGGGAGTTGATCCTGGGAGTTCGACTCATGATCATACCTTCACAGGTAAATTCTGCCTGGCAGGTCCGGGACACCCCCGACTTGCGATAAGAGAAAAACTATAATTTATTGAAACCTTTGGAGTGGTTTTGGCTCACCTCATGCCTGGTCCTGTCGAGCTCCTCGATCGCGCAATCAGCTTTATGCGTGACAAAGAGGAGAGCTTCGTGAGGAGCTGGCTCAAAGGTTTGTTACTTAGTGCTTTGCTGAATGCGTAATGCTCAGAGCCCAGAAGTGATCTTTGGTGCGTGTTTGCATGTGTATGCACTTGTATTTTGCGTGTGCGGAAGTATTTTGGAGCATTCCTACACCCAGTAATTGCCCCTTTATGATTCCTGCGTGCAATGAAGGATGGTCTCCAGCGGAGATCGAAGATCTGAGAGGTATGCAGAGGCTATAGCCTCCACAAATGCACGGGCACCAAATGGCAATTTTGTGGAAAATAAGACATCCCACTTATGCCCTCCACCCATCACACAACAGATTTTGTGCTTGTGCGGCGCACCGCAGGCAAAGTGTATCTCGTTACGGGCGCTAACAGGTGAGATCATCAACGAGTGTTCAAAAGCAAACTTGCATCCTGAATCAACTCATCATGGAACAACTCATGGAGCTTTTCCTCTTGCATAATTTCCAGCTTTCTGGTTGGACATTTGTCCGTCTTGACCTCAATTTTGTGCTAGAAAGTCTTTTATGCTGGTTCAGACAGAGAATCTGTGGGCTTTGAACGCAGCGGCATCGGTTACAATACCAGCAGAAAACTGGCAGAAAATGGAGCAAAGGTGGCACTTCTCATACTTGCCTGTTTTGGTCTCAAGAGCAAAGTGTTAAGCTTTTAGCTAGCCGTGATCTCAGCAGGAAGGGCTGTCAAGAGGATGCAGAAAAAAGTGGGCCACTCTACACCCTCGTGAAACGATTGCAGGTGTACATGGTAGTGCAAAACATGCGCAAGGGGGAGCTGGCAGTGGAGCGCATTCGGGCAGAGGTGCGAGGCGTGCTGTCATCAAGCAATCACACATGAGCTTTGCATTACTGGAGCTCAGGGGTGGCATTTGCCTTGACCCTGCTCCCTATGCAGGTGGGCAAAGAAGCGCAGCTTGTCCTCATGGAGTGCAACCACAGTAAAATGAAGTGAGTCTGCCAATGCAGTCTTTTATGCCAAGGAAGCCTGAGAATGTGCTTTTCCGAGCCTGAGTCTGTGCATGCATGTTTGAGTGGTGTGGAAATAGCTGCACAGATAGATAGTCAAGATGTTCATGATGAAGGCCTATTTAAACATGTTGAAATTGAATACTGCCTTCCTGTAGCAAGTATGGCTGTTCAATATTGCTCTACTTCACTGCTCTTTTTTCAGGAACGTCATCGCTCTTGCCCATGAGTTCTTGCAATTGGGTGATCCGCTGCATTGCCTGATTTGCAACGCAGGGGTGCGTGCATTGCTTGTTGTGTCGCCAGCTGTTATGCTTTGCTCCTGTCCTTGAATGATTTCAATTTATCCAACACAATTGACCCTGTACAGGTCTTTCATCCTGGACCTTTCTCCAAGGTGGGACGGCCTGTGTGACTGCTGCAAAGCTAAGTGCTGTTGCTTTTGAGGGTTGCATGGCCCCCACTGGTACCTGGATGCCAGATCGCAATCTTAAGTACACAACAGAGCACTGAGGTATCTTGCCCGCCATCCTTGCAGACGGAGGATGGTTTGGAGCAGACGCTTGCTATAAATTATTTTGCCCCGGCCCTTCTCACTTTGCTTCTGCTACCCCGCATCCGCGAAACAAAAGACTCGCGTGTTGTTTGGGAAGCCTCCACGGCAGAGCAGTGAGTTGCTAAGACTCTCAGCATTCAAGCATGCCTTGGTCGATGATAACCTTAACTTTGGATACCTTAGCTAGAAGCTGCCTGCTGTTTTCCCGCAAATCAGTTGCAAGTGCTGCTACATTGCACTCTTGTTCCTCCAGGTTCGGCAAACTGGATTTTTCAAACCTGAGGTGCGTGCAACTATGAAGGGAATTGATCCCTCCTTCGGTCAGAGGATCCCGTGGCTTAATTGGTAGCTGGTCCACAGGAGTGGGTCATGAAGAGCCGCAGAAGCTGCTGATAGATGCATAATTGATCTGTCTAAACCAAACTTTGGCAGAGAGACCCACGGGCGCGCTCTTGCTTGCATTTCAGGGGCGGTAAATTCAAGAACAGTGGCCTTTACGAGTATGGTACTTCAAAACTTCTCATGCTTATGTTCTCAAGAGAGCTTTCCACACGAGCACCTGACCTGGACGTTTTCGTTGCACAGCCAGGCAGGTTACGAGCATGACAGGTCGCATTGCCGCACGGCTTCATTGTTGATGCATTGATGCTTGTTCTGTGAGTGGCAAGGTTTTGCAGCATCTCGTAATCATTTAAAGAGAGCGACCCAGCATAACTAACTTTGCGTGTTCTCATGTTCACACATCTACGGTCCGACAGGCCTGGTCCTGACTCCCCTACAATCCAAGGTTGATCGCAGGTGCGGCGTTGCAGTTGTGACATTCAAACAAACCTGATGAGCCATGAGAAGTAGTGTGCGCTCACAGCCTTGAGACCATTCATCTGGTCGTTTTAACATGCAGGTACCTAACTGGGACTCTGATTGTTGCTTTGGTGAGTGACACCAAACATTTATGAACTGCTATCCTGTGGCATGGTCATGAGGTCAGTGACTGACTCGGACCAGCATTATCGCAGGCGTTTGTTGTTGGCCAGCATGAGTACCATGGCTCATGGTCAACCATTTATGCGGCAACAGAGCCAGCTCTTTCAGGTGAGCGACCATTTCCATTTTTCTTTTTTTCAAGTTGTTTGGATATCGCTGTTATACACATGGCACGTGAAGGCAATTTGATTCGCATCTTTTGACACCTGCCTCCCTGCCTCCTTGCAGGGGCGCGTTACAGGTACATTGGCCCGAACACGATTGGTGGGGTAAGTAGTGAAACACTCTTCAGTCATGCATGCTGTGAGGTACCAGACAGCACAAACAGCATGTGGCATGAATCTGTTTTCCATCACACCCCTCCTGAATGCAGTATCACCACATCAGCAGAAGGCCTTACAACCGAACAGCCGAGAACCCCAGTTCTTGTTGGCGCTTGTTCGAGGACACGGTCAGGTAATTTGCCTGCCTGCAACTGTGGGCACCAGATTCCGCAACTTCTAACAGCGCGTATCCTTAAAACCGTTGGTGTAAGTATTTGCAACCTGGATCCTGTGCACTGCTGCTGCTCGGCCTGAGATCATGCTGGTCTGTGCAGTTGAGCGCCTAGGAAAGCAAGTGCTTCTCCTAACATGCATTATACTGTCTAGGAATTTGTAAGGCTCGATCTGATCAACCACCACCGGCGCGCAGGATCCTGGAAACGATCGTGGGCAAGGAGAGCCTGCCTCAAGTACCCAGGCACCCTGACGAGTTTATAAAGTGCTAGTGTTGTCCTCACGCTGACAAGGATGCTAGCTGTCAGCACAATGTTTGTAAATGATGGCAAGTTGCAGAAACGTCATGTTTTGACGATGTACAGATGTAAACTATTTTAAAATGCTTAAGTAAATTATCTTCACCATGGCTGGTCTCTACGGGGCTTGGGCGCTCCTATCAGCTGCACGAGCCTCGTCTCGAAGCCTGCCCGTCGTGTTTGGGGGCGTCCTTCACCCGCCTGTAGCAGCCGCAGCTTACAGCCAAGCGTCTTCAACTCCTCACCTACCGGCCTCGCTGCCTGGCCGCTTGGCTGCAGCTGCTCCCTCCCCACCGAAGCCTGTAGCCAGTTTCAGCAGCAGCACAGTTCTACCAAGGGCAGCTGTCGGGAACCCCCTGGCTGCTGCAACCAGCCCCCAGCCTGCCCTCGTCCATGAAAATTATGTTGTGAAGGTGAGGGATGGAATTGCTTAGTGTGGGTGACTGCCTCAACTCACCCACACTTGAGGCTCTACTACTGCCAGAGCGCATGCCTGCCTCTTCTGAGGTAACTTGAACGTTGAAGCACTTGTTTTTAAACACTCATATTGTGCACCTGGGTAAGTGTACATCAACAACCACTTGCGCGGTTGCACATGCACACACGCGCTTGTGTGCACAAGCGCGCACACACATACACACACGCACACACGCATGCACACACACACACATGCACATGTGCACACAAAAACGCACACACATGTGCACACACATACATACACACACGCACATACACATATGCACACACACGCACACATACACACATACACATATGCACATACACTTACACGCATGCACACACACATACACATATGCGCGCACACACACATGTGCATACACACACACGGGCATGTGTGCATGCGGGCAATTGCATTGAGTCATGTACTCATTTTCACGAGCTTGGCGCATTTTCACGAGCTTGGCGAGCCTGTTTGCCCCCACTCATGCACACTCACTTGTAGCGCACATGTTGACAAGTGCAAGCATGCGCACACAAAACATATGCGCACACAAGACATATGCATACCCTTATTAAGTGACTGGCCCGTGCCCGTATGCCCACATGCTTGCACGTGCAAACCACCTCTCGCGACTGTTTCCAACTGTGTGCGGACCAAGATGTCTTGATTGCTGACACATGCATGTACAGGCTCATGCAAATGCGTATGCACCGGTTTTATGATTCTTGCATTGCTTGATCATTTGCCTTGCTAGGGTGTTAGATCCATTTTAGTTGTACTGACATATTTGGCAGAGTAGTTCATACAGTGCATTGGGTTGAGCTCCGCGTGCGCTTGCTGCGCATGCATACACCTGTGCCTTCCCATCAATTTGGAAAAAGATAATAGTGAATGTGTGTGTGTGTGCGCGTGTGGTGTGTGTGCGCGCATGTGACTGCACCTGGCATGAGCCTCGCATAATACCAAACACGTGTCCCCACCAGTGTGCTGCCTTGGCGGTGCCCATGCGCGCAGGTTGTGACGGGAAACCTGCGAGGCGCAGGCACTGTGGCCCCGGCCTTCATCCAGCTGGTCGGCACCCACGGCTCCACTGAGCGCTTTGCACTGGGGGACAGGGACTCCGAGCTGTTCACACGAGGCTCCTCGCACTCCTTTGACATCCCTGTGCCAAAGGTGGGTGGATTGTGGGTTTTATACGTCAGGCAGCTGCGCCGTGCCTGCGTATGTGCCTTGCGAGGGGCAGCTGCGGCGCAGCAAGCCATGTGTGTTGTGCACTTGCCGCCCTCTTACCCCGTCCATGTTGCTCCTGTGCTGGTGAGAGCTTGTGCTTTTGGGGTGCGGGGCGCTGCAGCCAGCCCCCAAACGCGGCTGGTAATGCTTATGGGTAGCTAATGCAGAGCCAGTCTTGGAGGTGCCTCCCTCCTGGTGCTCCAAGGGCATGCACAGCGTGGCGGCTTTCAGGTTGCATGGCTGCTCCCCCCCTCCCCTTCCCTCTCTCCATCTCCGGAGGTGCAGGCCGGGCCAGCCTCCTCTAGGCCTCCGCGTTGGTGCACTGCATTGCGTGCGCACAGCTTACCTGCCCGTGCGCCATGATGCGCCCTGCGCAGGAGATCGGCCAGCTGCGGCGTGTCACTATTGAAAAATGCAAGCTGAGCAACACCATGGATGAGGGGTGGTACCTGCAGCATGTGGAGGTTCAAGGGCCTAGCGGGGAGAAGATGCTGTTCCCATGCAATGCTTGGCTAGGACAGAGCGATTGCGGGAGCTACGACGGTGGGTGTGCTGTGGGTGGGGGGTGGTAGGGCCTGTGTGGGGCTCCTGCTAGCCAGGGCTCATGAGCAGCAGAGGGTGTGGAGCGCGCCAAGCTTGCATGGGTGGCCGCGTTGCTGCTCCTTGCCCGCCATCCGCGTGGCACATTTCGATTGCTGTGCGCATGCGTGTATGTATGCGCGCTTGGCCACAGCACAGGCAGTGTGCACAGGCAGTTCGTGCCCATAAGGCATGCGCAGCACCCCGTCCTGCCTGTGTATGTTACAGCAGCCCATCTGGCTCTTGCTTTTTTGCCCTACTGCCGACTGCGGCGCTGCTGGGTTCACGTGGACAGGGCCAAATGAGCGCAACCTCCTGCTGGCGCACCATGTGAAGCCTGTGGAGAACCCTGCCCCTGTGTCCATCGCGGCATCGGGCATGGCTATCCCCCACCCTGAGAAGGTTGGTGGGCATTGTTGAGGAGATGCAGTGGGTCTTGCAGGCCAAATCCTTTGCACACCGAGAGCTGCGTATGTTGCAAGGATGCTTGCTGAAGGCGGGATGAGAGGGAATGCAAGGCCGACTCTTTTGCACACCGAGCGCTGCGTGCGTTGCAAGGATGATAGCCGAAGGAGGGAGGAGAGGGATTGCAAGAGGTGCTTGCTGGCCAAGCCCAGGTTGGCTTCATGGTCGCTGTGTGGTCACCAAGTGTTCTCACGCCGCCAAGCATACTCCGGTGCTTTTCATGCGGCACTTGGCTCAGGCGTCTGCTACGGCAAGTAATGGCAAGTGATGGCAAGTAATGGCCCATGGCCCACAGGTCAGCCGCCCTGATGAAGGCATCAAGCTTGCCGCAGGAGGCTGTTGCTCAGGGCACTGAGTGCGTGTGCGAGGCGAAATTGGTGCTTGTTGGACAGAGGCTGCATGATGTAGTTTGATGGGGCGCCGTCTTTGACATACCCTGGCCAGCGCAGTCCCCTCTTTCTGCTCGCGCACAGTGTACCATTGTGGTGAGCTAGTCATTGCATTCCTGCTGACACACGATGTACCATGGATGCACTCGCACCTGCGCATTTTTGCATGACAGGTGTTGCGCTCCAAGTTGAAGGGATACAACACCCAAGGCTTTGGCTATGCGGGAGAGGATGCTTATTTCTATGGCAAAGCAAGGTTTGTTGCTGGGGATAGGCTGCCTAGCATGATGGCAGTCATGCTTCGATTTTAAAATGGCATCTTTTATACAGCTCTGCATTCTGCGTGCTTGTGGTTTGTGTAGAAACTACAGACACGCAGATTGCAAATTTGTGTACAATTGTTATGAAGTGCAGAAGGCGCCAGTTTGCATCACACGGCAGGCATGGCTTGCAGCAAGTGCACCTTCATACTAGGGCTGGATGGCTCATTCCAGTCCTGCCTTTATTGTGCTCACATCACCCTTCCCCCCCTTTGGTCAGGGTCGTGTTTGATTCTGCCTGTCTTGTTGACTGTCCGCGCTGCAGCACCTGTAATTTGTTTGGCATGGGCGTGGCGGATGGCATCTACATGTGGCGAAAGCTGGGCATTGATTCAGGCGAGATGTCGCGTACACTGATGGAGAAGTGCCGGGAGAAGATTGCGGGCGGCACAGAGGATGTATTTAAGGGTAGGCAAGGCCTGAGCAGCCGAATCCGCGGATGTGCCTGTGTTGCTGCATGCTGGATCTCAGCAAGCGCTGTGCCTGCACCAGGCGAGCTCACTAAGTGCTCCCTGCTTGTGCTCTTTTATTTGCACTGCATCGAGGGCCGGTCAGGGCTCAATCCCTCTATGCACAACACACAACAGGGTGCACCCGCACAGCCTGTCCACGCGTTCAATTACGGTAATTCCTATGAATCCTGCAAAGTGCCGTAGCCCGACGGCACGGCAGCGCTGATGTTGGGCGCACAGACCTGCAACATGATGGGCGCCAGGGTGTGACTCGCTCACCTAGCGCCTGCATGAGGCCGTGTCTGTGCAGCGGGCCGAGCAGCTTGGAAGAATAGAGGGAACGGTCAGGAGTGTGTTTTTCCTATTCTGGAAGATGGACGTGCTCGTGAGAACAGTATGACTTGATGAATTCAATAACATAGTTCAATGACTTAATAAATTCAATAATATAGTTCAATAATATCGTGGGATGGAGACTGGGGTTGGAGGAGGGGCTGGGGCTGGGAATGAGGGAGAGATTGGGGCTGTGAGCAAGTGAGGGAATGAGACTGGGAGTGGGTGAACGACAGGGGCGGGGCCTGGGAGAGGGAGTGAGACTTGGACTGGGAATGGGGAAGAGACAGGGAGTGGGTCAAGGCTGTGGCTGGGAAGGGGGAGGGAATACGGGAGAGACAGGGAGAGTGAGCAGGAGCGGGCCTGGATCTGGGAGCAGGACTGGGGCGCGCCTGGGTTGGGAGCAGAAGCGGGAGTGGGAGAGGGGGGGAGAGGGGGAGCTTAAGTTGGGGAGGGAGAAGGAGCGGGCCAAGGTCTGGGAGCGGGACTGAGGGCGGGATTGGG
>LFCJ01002693.1_pt1 | contig 12836 bp, 15 predicted proteins | sample 643141 | NCBI WGS metagenome assembly LFCJ01 (sample SAMN03766243, study PRJNA286221) | soda lake metagenome | biome: soda lake; feature: Kulunda steppe; material: water; isolation source: sample B1-Br-g2 brine of Lake Bitter-1 | place: Russia: Kulunda steppe | collected 2010-07 | reverse complement strand
AGGCCGTCGGCGTCGCCGTCGTCGTCGCTGCGTCGATCGGGCTCGCGACCCTGGCACGGCTCGCTGGGCTCGAGCCAGGCGGAGTCGACATCGTCGTCGTCGCCGAACTCGAGGAGCGGGTCTCCCCGAACCTGTTCTCGCTGGCGGTCGCACTCGGGGCCGGCGTTGCTGGCATCCTGAGTCTCACGCGTGGCTTCTCGGAGGCGATCGTCGGCGTGATGATCGCCGCCGCTCTGATCCCCCCGGCAGCGGCCGTCGGGATCACGACCGCCTGGGGGATGTACGGGGCCGCGCTGGGCGCGTTCGGGCTCGTGGCCGTCAACGTCCTCTCGATCAACGCCGCCGCGCTGGTCACGCTCTGGATCGCCGGCTACCGCCCGCAGGGCCTGTTCGACGTCTCGCCAACCCGCCGCCAGACGGCCACGTACGCCGCGGTGTTCGCCGTTGGACTGCTGGTCCTCTCGGCACCGCTGGCTGGAATTACGCTCCTCGAGTTCCAGACGACGCAGTTGAAATCGACGGCCGAAGGGGAGGTCGAGACCGTCCTTGACCAGCCCGACTACCAGGGACTCGAGGCCGACTCGGTCGAGGTGATCCTCGACGACGACTACCCGCTCCGGTCGATCGACCGCATCGTCGTCACAGTTCGAACCGACGCGGCCGCGGTCGATCCCGGCCTCGGGAGCAGACTGTACGACGCCGTCGCCGACGAGGTCGACGACCCACCCGTCGTCGAGGTCCAGTACGTTCTCGCCGACCAGCACGGCGACGACGAGCGGCTGGGGCTCGAGCCGGCGGAGCGACAGGTCGTCCACACGATCGGTGACCCGCGCGTCGAGAAGAGAGCCGTGCTCGAGGAGCGTCGAAGCCGGGCCTAACCGACGGTCAACACCGGCACGCGCGAGCGGCGAACGACGCGGGCCGTGGTGCTCCCGAGCAGGTCGCCGCCGCCGATCGCCTGCCCACGGGTCCCCATCGCGAGGAGGTCGGCGTCGACGTTCGAGGCGTACGAGAGCAGTTCGTCGGCCGGCACGCCGCGACGGAGTTCGGTGGTGGCCTCGAGCCCCCGCTCGCGGGCCAGCTCGGCGACCGTCTCGATCGCGCGTTCGCCACCCTCCCTGAGCAGGCCGATGATACTCCGGGGGGCGTCCTCGAGGTCGTAAACCGTCGAGTCGACGACGTAGACCGCGTGGACGGTCGCGTCGTACGTCTCGGCGACGTCGAGCACGGTCTCGGCGGCGCGTTCGGCCGCGTCGCTGCCGTCCGTGGGGACGACGATCCGCTCGTAGCCCCCGTCCTCGAGTGCGGGGCCGTCCTCCTCGAGTCGCACCGAGAGGACGGGGACCGACGACAGCGTCAGGACCCGCTCGGTGGTACTCCCCAGGCGGACCCGGTCGGCGCCGGTTCGACCGTGGGTCCCCATCACGATCGCGTCGACGTCGTGATCCGTCGCCGACGCGAGGATCTCGGCGTGGGGGATCCCCTCGCGAACCTCCCGTGCGGCGTCGACGTCGTCCGCCTCGGCCCGGTCGGTGATCCGGATCGTCGCCTCCCGGCCGCGACGCTCCGAGGGGGCGTAGAGTTCCTCGCGCTGGTCGCCGGCGACGCCGGCCGGTTCGGCGCCCGTGTCGACGACGTACAGGGCCTGGACGCTCGCGCCGTACGTCCGTGCGAACTCGAGTGCGTGTGCGGTCACTGCGTCGGTGCCGGCGCTCCCGTCGGTCGGAACGAGTAGCCTCGTGAACATAGGGCCGTTACCACGTCCCCACACATCAAACACCGTGTGGACCCGGCAGGCTCACTCGCCGAGCGAGGGCCCCTCCTCGAGGCGGACGGACGGCGACGACGGCGGCGCGTAGTGACGGACGACGTGGACGTCGTAGGCCGCGTGCTCTGCGACCCCGCCGGCGACGCTGGTCACCGGCTCGGCGATCTCGCCGACGTCGTCGGTTCCGAGGAAGACGACCGACGGGCGGATCTCCTCGGCGACCGTCCCGATGCGCCGGGCGACCGCCATCGGCATCCCGTCGTCGACGCGTTCGGACCGGAACGTCGCCGCCGGCGCGATAGCTGCGACGCCCTCCTCGAGTTTGTCGGCGACGTACGCGACGCTGAACGGTTCGTCCTCCCGCTCCTCGTACCAGCCTTTCGTTATCGCGTAGGACTCCTGGGACGGAACGACCGAGAGGGCGACGACGTCTTCCTCGAGCACCTCGCCGTACTCGGCCGCTCGGGCCAGCGCCGCCTCGGACAGGTACGAGCCGTCGAACGGGACGAGAAACGTCATGGTCGATTCCTACGCTGCAGGCAGGCAAAACGTTGGTGTGGGGTCCGGGTGCCGGGATCGACCGAGCGTGCCGGTGGTACCAGTTGGCTCGCTACCGTGACGCCGACGATCGCTACCGTCGGATCCGGTGGAGGGCCAGACTCTAACTGCGCCGGTCCGTGGACACGCCAGCCCGTCTCAGCGGACGACGGTAACCGTCGTCGGTGCCCGACGGACCACGCGCTCGGCGACTCTGCCGACCATCGGTCGACGCGCGTTCGGGCGGCCGTGTGCTCCGATGACGACGTGGTCGACGGGTTCGTCCGTCGCGTACTCGAGGACGAGTCTGGCCGGATCGCCGACGTCCGACTCGGTCGTGATCGAGCGGTCGTGGTCGGCCGCGACCGCCGCGATCTCCTCGAACAGCCGCTCGGTCCGCTCGCGCACGCGGGCGTCCCAGGCGTCGGTCCCCACCATCGGCTCGAAGGCCGACTCGAGGTCGCCGTCGGGCCCGTAGCTGGGGCCAAACAGATCGGTCACGTGGTAGGCGACGATCTCGGCGTCGGGGAACGATTCCATCGCGTGCCGAAGCGCGCGCATCGAGAGCGGCGAACCGTCGACCGGCACCAGAACCATGCTGGACATGTGGGCCCCTACCTGCCGGAGCGATATAGCCCACGGGGGCCGACCACTGTACCAAACGGACCCCGTAGCGCCACTGTTTAGCCGTCGTGGTGAGTCCGTCCCGACGAATGGAACTCGAGGCGACGACGATCGACATCGGGACGAGCCGTCCGCTAGTCCTGTTGAATACGGTCGACGCGGACGAACTGGGGGCCCACCCGCTCGACCGGGTCCGGATCAGGTGGAACGGCGAGACGGTAACCGGGATCGTCAAGCGGACCGACGAACTCGTCGAGCCGGGTACCGTCGGCGTCACCGAACCGCTTCACGCCGTTCACGGGGACGTCGGCGTCGAATTGGCCGGAACGCCCCGGTCGGTGCGGTACGTCCGCAAGAAACTCGACGACGTCGAACTCGAGGCGTCAGAACTCGAGCGGATCGTCCAGGATATCCACGAACACCGCCTCTCGGACGTCGAGCTGGGCGCGTACGTCTCGGCGATTTACGCCAACGGCCTCTCGCTCGAGGAGATCAAACACCTCACGGAGGCGATGAGCGCCGTCGGTCAGCAGCTGACGTGGGACGCCCCGGTCGTCGCGGACAAACACTCGATCGGCGGCGTCGCGGGCAACTGCGTGACGCCCATCATGGTCGCGATCGTCGCGGCCGCCGGCCTGACGATGCCGAAGACCTCTTCGCGGGCGGTGACCTCCCCAGCGGGGACGGCCGACGTGATGGAGGTCCTCTGTGACGTCGAATTTTCGTTACCGGAGATCGAATCGATCGTCGCCGAGACGAACGGCTGTCTCGTCTGGGGCGGCGGCGTCGACCTTTCGCCGGTCGACGACGAGATCATCCGCGCGGAGAACCCGCTCTCGATCGACCCGCCCGGACAGCTCATGGCGTCCGTCCTCTCGAAAAAGCGCAGTGCCGGGTCGACCCACGTCGTGATCGACGTCCCCTACGGCGAGGGGGCGAAAGTCGAGAGCCTCGTCGCCGCTCGCGAACTCGCAGACGACTTCAAGCGCGTCGGCGACCACCTCGAGATGGACGTCTGCTGTGCGATCACCCACGGCACCGATCCGATCGGCCGCGGCGTCGGCCCCGCTCTCGAGGCCCGTGACGTCCTCGCGGTGCTCGAGGGCGACGAGGACGCACCGGAGTCGTTGCGGTTGAAGTCGCTTCGGCTCGCCGACCTCCTGCTCGAACACTGCGGCGTCGACGCGTCGGCCGCCGAGCTCCTCGAGTCCGGAACAGCGCTCGAGCGGTTCCGCGACATCGTCGCCGCCCAGGGTGGCGATCCCGACGTCCGTGCCGACGACCTCGAGCCGGGAGCTCGTTCGACGACGATCCGTGCGGATCGTGCCGGCCTCGCGAGCCGCGTCGACAACAGACAGCTCTGTGATCTCGCCCGGCGGGCCGGCGCGCCCCTCGATAGCCGGGCCGGGCTCGTGATCCATCAGACAGCCACCAACGCCGTCGAGGTCGACGATCCCCTCTATACGATCCACGCGGAGACGACGAGCAAACTCGAGGAGGCCGAGGCACTCGCCGACCGACTCGAGCCGATCCGCGTGCGGAGCAAAGCCGACGCGCTCGTGGAACGACGCTGAGCGAGGGCTCGCCCTGCCGATCGGGGGCGGGGCGTCGACGGGAGCGAGAACGGCGGATCGACCTGCAGACCCGGAGACGGATGCCGGAGTCAGCGGACGAGGGCGGAGTGATCCGCGCCGACCACGTCGAGGACGTCGACCAAGACGTCGCAGTGATACCAGCGAACCGTCCCGGTGTGCTCGTCGTACTCGAGGACGCCGACGTCCTCGAACAACGGCAGGTGGACGTGGCGAAACTCGACTCGCCAGTCCTCGCGGTCGACCTCGCCGCCGTCGCTGGCCGCCGCGACGGCCGCAAACACCTCCTCCAGGTCGATGCAGTCGTCCGCCATCGCCTGCAGCGTTGCAGCGACCCGTCGGCGACGGTCGTTCGCGAGGAGCCTGAAGAGGCTCTCGAGGTCGCACGTCGCCCGAACGAGGCCGTCCTCGTCGACGATCGGATGCTTGGTCATCGACTCCGAATCCACCGTCGATACTTAAGAGCTACCGAGGGAATTCCCACGCCGTGAAAGCATAAATACAACTATACAGTCGGTGAATTCAGAGAGAGCGTGCAGACAGACTGTCGACTGATCCAGGTGCCTTCCGCTGGTATGTCGGTCCTCACTGCCGAATGCGGACGGGCCCATGGGACCGGAGCGGCCTGGCAAGCTGCTCCCGGCCAGAAAGGACGGTCCCGCACGACTGGCTGCCATCTCGAGTGGGGTCACACAGGACCAACCGGCGGGGTCACAGGAGACGTCCACGCAGGACCAGACGGCCGGGACCCGGGCGGTGCTCACGTAGGACTAAACGACCGGACGGTGTACGACGCCTATGAGCGAGCGCATCCTCGTCGCCTACGATGGGTCGGCACCCGCGAGAAACGCACTCGAGTTCGCCTTCGACGAGTTCCCCGACGCCGACGTCACGGCGCTCTACGTCGTCGAGATTCCCGAGGGGTATCTCGGCGTGATCGACGGCCCCGATATCTCGGTCCCGCTCACCGAAAAGGCTCGGGAGCACGCGGAGGGCGTCCTCGAGCCCGCCCGATCGCTCGCGGCCGAACGGGGTCGCGACCTCGAGACCGACGTCGACGGCGGCAAACCGGACCAGCGCATCGTCGACAGCGCACTCGAGGGCGACTGCGAGACGATCGTGATGGGCAGCCACGGCCGAGGGTCGATCTCGCGAGTCGTCCTCGGGAGCGTCGCCGAACGCGTCGTTCGTCGCTCGCCGATTCCGGTGGCCGTCGTCCCCTAGCGTCGTACGGCCCACGACGGCGAGGCCTGTAAGATATTTGTAGCCACCTGTGGTCGGACCTCCACGCTATGTACGAGACGATCCTCGTCGCGACGGATGGGAGCGAACCAGCCAACCGTGCGGTCGACTACGCGGTCGATCTGGCCTCGACGTTCGACGCAGAACTGTGTGCGATCTCCGTCGTCGACACGCGCCGATACGGCGACACGATGCTCTCGGGTGATACGTCAATCGTCGGGGACCTCGAGCGTCGCGGGACGGAGCTTCTCGAGGACGTTCGAACCCGGACGGGCGTCGACGTGTCGACCGAACTCCGACGCGGTCGCCCCCACGAGGAGATCGCTCGGTTCGCCGACGAGACCGATGCGGACCTGATCGTGGTGGGCAACCGCGGGCTCGGCTCGAGCGCCGAAATCGGCAGTACGGCCGAACGCGTCGTCAGGTACGTCGATCGACCAGTTCTGACGGTGTAACGGGCACCTATCGGCGACACAGCGTGGCGTCCCTCCGATCGCCCCGTCTTTGGCCACCCGGCTCGACCGATCGATCACCCGCTCGTAGCCGTGACGGTTCGGTTTTGGAACCTATCAGCGCCGTGGGTGTGAGTTATTTGGACGGCTCCGACGTGCGTATCGCTGCACCGATGTACGACACCATACTGGTTCCGACGGATGGAAGCGATCCGGCGAACCGGGCGGTCGAACACGCCCTCGAGCTCGCCGACAGCTACGACGCCTCCATCCACGCGATGTACTGCGTCGAGACACACCGCTACGGCGAGCCGGCCCTGAGCAGCACGGAGATCGTCCTCGACAACCTCGAGGACAAGGGGGCTGTGATGCTCGAGGAGTTGAGCGACCGCGCGGAAACCCTGGGCGTCGACTGTGACTGGCACGTCTGTCACGGCCGTCCCTGGGAGGCGGTTCGCGAGACGGCCGACGAGATGGACGCCGACCTGATCGTGATCGGCTACCAGGGACAGAGTCACACGCAGACGAAGCGGATCGGTAGCGTCGCCGAGCGTATCGTCCGGACGGCCGACCGTCCCGTGCTCACCGCGTAGGACTACGGGTTTCGGCCCGGCGCAGTCTCCGCCCGAGAGATACCGATTTGAGTAGCTCACGCGAACCAGCCGACATGGAACACGCGGACGACCTCGGTGGATTGCTCTCCGAGACCGGCCCGAACGCGATCCTCTGCTGGCTCCTCGTGTTACTCCTCGTGCTCACCGGTATCGGGACGGTCCTCGAGGGGCTGTTCGACTGGACGGCCATGACGCTGGTCGTGATCGCCGTCGTCGTCGTGCCCGCGGTCGCGTTTCGCGATCCGCGGGTGATGCCACCGTGGGAACTCGTCGCAGTCGTCGCCCTGCCCGGCGTCTGGCAGACCCTCCTCGGGCGGGCGTTCGCGACCGAGATCGCGATCTACCTCGCGGTCGCGGCGCTCGCGCTGTTGATCGCCGTCGAACTCCACCAGTTTACGGCCGTGCGTATGAACCATGGGTTCGCGATCGTCCTCGTCGTGTTGACGACGCTCGCCGTCGCCGGCCTCTGGAACGTCCTCCAGTGGAGCGCCGACGTTCTCTTCGGCACCTCGTACGTCCTCGATGGACGATCACAGGACGCGATCAACGCCACCGTGATGATCGAGTTCATCTACGCCGGCATCGCCGGCATCGGCGGCGGACTCGTCTTCGACCGCTACTTTCGCTCGCGGGAGCGTCGCCCCTCGGAACGGACGTACGTCCCACCCAAGCCACTGCCAGACGACGACCGAGAGCGACACGAGCCGGTCAAACTCCGGGACCGACTCGACATCTCGCCGACGCGCCAGCGCCAGGCCAGCCGCGCGATGCAGCTCCTGCTGGTCGCCATTCTGCTGTGGGGGCTGTACGCCCGCGACCTGCCGACGATCGCCAACGCCGCCGTCGCGCTCGCGATCACGTTCGTTCCGGCCATCCTCGAGCGCGAGTACGAGCTGCCGATGGACGCCGGCCTCGTCCTCTGGATCACTGCGGCCGTCTTCTTGCACGCGCTGGGTTCGGCCGGCCTCTACGACGCGATCGATCCCTGGGATCACCTTACCCACGCGCTGTCGGCGTCGGTCGTCGCCGCCGCCGGCTACGCCTTCTTCCGGGCGGTCCACCTCCACACCGAGGACGTCTACGTGCCGCCGAAGGTGATGGGCGCGTTCATCCTCATCTTCGTGCTGGCAGCGGGCGTGATCTGGGAGATCCTCGAGTTCGTCATCGACCAGAGCGCGGTCGTGCTCGGCCTGGACGCCGTCCTCGCTCAGTACGGCATCAACGACACGATGATCGATCTCGTCTTCAACATCGTCGGCGCGGTGATCGTCACCCTCTGGGGGACGGCCTACCTCACCGACGTCTCCGAGTCGCTCTCCGAGCGGTTCGATCGCCGCTTCGGCACGGACTGATACGGATTCCGGAACGGGTGAGCGGTGAATCCGCAGGACGGTCACGGTGCACCGCCCTCTCTCACACGCTGGGGGCCTCCGAAACCGTTAGCCAGCCGGCTGCTGTAGATCTCCCCGATGGCGAGCATCATCCTGCCGACCTTCGAGTGGACGCGCTCGTGTGCCCAGCTGGCGAGCCAGCTCGAGCCCGAGGACGAACTCCTGGTCGTCTGTGACAGCGAGGACGATCCGGTCGCGAGCGTCGACCTGCCGGCACAGGCCGACCTGCTCGTCGCGGGCGAGCCCGAGGGTTGTTCAGGGAAGGCAAACGCCGTCGCGCTGGCACTCGAGTACGCCTCTCAGGACCGAATCGTCCTGACCGACGACGACCTCGAACGGGACGCCGACTGGCTGGCGACGATGAAACGGCTCGGCGAGGAACACGGCACGGTGACCACGATTCCCGTCTTCGTCAGCGACGAGTACCCGTTCAAGCTGTTCGAGCCGCTCTGTCTCGTCGTCGCCACCCTCGTCGTCGGCCGGACGAACTGGGTGACCTGGGGTGGTGGCGTCACCTTCGACCGCCGGGAGATCGACCTCGAGGGCTACGTGGCCGACCTGCGCCGGACGGTCTCGGACGATGCCCTACTCGCCGAGTACGCCGAGGGCGTCGTCGCGTCGCCCGAACTCGTCACCGAAGTTCACGTCCCGGGTGGTCCCCGGGCCAGCTACGAACGCCTCACGCGGTTCGTCACGATCTTCTACCGGTTTGCTCCCGGCAGGACGCTCGCGATACTCGGCCTCTTCGCCGTCCTCTCGATGCTCAGCGTACTCGCCACGCTGCCGGTGGGCCTCGCCGTGACTGCACTCGCGTACGGTCGGTACCGCGAGCTCGGGGTCGACCGTCGGACGTGGCTGTTCGCACTCCCGTCGGTCCTCCTCACGCCGCTGCTCGGCGTCGTCGGCATCCTGCGGCCGACGTTCGTCTGGGGCGGCCGCCGCTACCGGTGGGACGACACCTTCGATGTGACGGTGCTCGAGCCCTGAGACTGGGTCGGTCGCTCGAGCGCGCTGGTATCCGGTTGTGCCGTCGATCACTCGTCTGCGGCCTGGTCGTAAAACTCCTCGTGGGGGGCGATCGCCTCGAGGTCCGGTGGGCGAATCTGGCGGACGACGTAGACGTCGTACGATTCCTCGTCGGCGACGTAGACGCCGACGCTCGTCAGCGGCGTGACGACGCGACCGACGTTGTCGCTACCAAGGAAGACGACCTGGGGATCGTGGGCCTCGATGAGCCGTTCGATGTGGTCTGCGATCCGCTCCTGTGGGGGAAACTCGCGGATGCGTTCGTACTCGAACGTCGCTTCTGGGGCAAGCGCGTCGACCTGTGCCTCGAGTGCGTCGACCACTGCATCCACGTCGTAGGACTCCCCCTCGTCGATCCAGCCTTTCTCCCGAGCGTACCGCGTGCGCTCGGGAACGACGCTTACGGCGGTGACGTCTTCCTCGAGGGCACGACCGTACTCGACGGCCCTGACCAGTGCAGCTTCCGCGAGTTCCGATCCATCGAACGGGACGACGAACGACATACGCCTCCCCTCTACGGCCGCGGCAATAATGGTGGGCCACGCCTCGAGCGAGACCACCCCGTTAAGCCTTCAAAGCCGTCACTTCGGTGGCACGTGATTACAGTCATACTTCGGTAAAGTACTGTCAAATCGACTGATTGGTCGTGCTTCGAGACGACTGGGCCGGTCGACCACCGACGTCACGAGCTGCTGGACCGGTCCACCCACGGCCAACTGCGCTGTCTCTGCGTCGGCGGGACGGCCTGCTCCCGAAGTGACGTCACGGTCACTGGCACGACGGACGCGATGCTCGGTGTGACGTCAGGGTCTCAGCCGCTGTGGGCGAGCTATTTGGGGTGCTCCGGCGTACGACCTCCATGACTCGAACCGTCCTCGTTCCGACGGAAGGCTCACCGCTCTCGAGGAAGGCCGTCGAGACGGCACTGACCGACTACCCGGACGCCGAGATCGTCGTGTTGCACGTCATGGACCCCATCGGCTCCGGGACGAGTCTCATCGACGTCATGCGACCTACGTTCGACGACGGCGCGCCACCGGGCTCTGTTACCCCCGAGTACTGGCGCGAGTGGCACGAGCAGGCCGAATCGAAGGCCGAAGCGGTCTTCGACGACGCCCGCGAGACGGCCGCCGACCGCCAGGTCGAGACCGTCCTCGAGTTCGGCGACCCCGCCGACGTCATCCTCGAGTACGCCGAAGACCGCGACGTCGACCGGATCGTGATGGGCAGTCACTGCCGCTCCGGCGCCGAGCGGTTCCTGCTCGGCAGCGTCGCCGAGCGCGTCGTCAAGCGCGCCCCGGTGCCGGTGATGATCGTCCGCTGACGTCCCCCGTATCGCCGCGGCCGTCCGCTGACCGTCCCCACGAACCGGCCTGTGATCACTCCCGTCGCGTCTCGAACTCGAGCGCTCGGTCGTGGACGGTCGGCCCGTCCGCCTCGTCCGGTCGCCAGCGCTCGCCGGTCCGATCGAGCAGTCGGACGTCCGCACAGCGTCGACATGCGAGCGGATAGACGGCCACGGTATCGCTCGTGACGACGACCTCGTGGGTCCACGGGTGATGCCAGTCGTGACCGTAGAGCCGACACTCCCAGTCGAGATATCCCATACAGTGACAAAGTATAGCATAGAAGGTAAGCCGTTCGGTCACCGATCCGACACGGGTGTCCGGTAGCCGACCTGCCAGCCCTCGAGGCTCAGCCACTCCGGCGAGGACACCGACGGCAGACGGCAGGTGCGTTCCGTCCTAGGGGTATTTCAGAGCGAACGTGGTACGGCCCTCGAGATGTACGAGACGATCCTCGTGCCGACCGACGGAAGTCCGGTCGCAGACGACGCCGGGACGTACGCAATCCGCCTCGCAGAGCGGTTCGACGCGGCGATACACGTCGTCTCCGTCCTCGAGGGGGGACTCGTCGCCGGCGATGGCGAAGACGATGCCGAACGGGCTGTCGACGAACTGGCCGAACGAGCGGACGGCCGCGACCTCGAGGTGACGACCGAGCTCCGCGAGGAAGACGACGACGTCCACGAGGAGCTCCTCGCGTCGGCCGACGACTGCGAGGCGGACCTGATCGTGATGGGAACGACCGGCCGCAGCGGGCTCGGCCGATTCCTGCTGGGCAGTGTGGCCGAACAGACGCTCCAAGAGTCGTCCGTCCCCGTCGCGACCGTCCACGAGGAGACCGACCTCGAGCGTGGGTTCGAGCGCGTCCTGGTACCCACCGACGGCAGCCACAGCGCGGCGACCGCCCTCGAGCACGCGATCGACCTCGCCGTCGAGACTGGCGCCCGACTCCACCTCGTCCACGTCAGCGACGAGGAGACCGTCGAGGGGGTGGAGACGGTCGACGTCGCGAAGACGACTGCAGATGGCGAGGACACCGAGTCGGTCGGCCTCGAGCCGGTCGACGACGCGCTCGAGCGCATCCGCCGGTCGGACCTCGAGGCCGTCGACGTCTCGATCCCGAGCGGTCGCGTCGACCAGCGCATTCTCGCGAGCGCCGCGATGCACGACGCCGACTGCATCGTGATGGGGACCCACGGCGAGACGGGGCTGCGGCGCTACCTGCTCGGGAGCACGACCGAGCGCGTCGTCCGCTTCGCGGGCGTCCCGGTAATCGGCATCAGCGCACCGCGTGCCCAGACGGTAACCGTCGAGTATCTCGACTACCAGGTCGTCGACGACCGCGGCTGGTCGCTCGAGGACGACGATCTCCTCGAGCGAGCCGCAGCGGCCGACCTCGAGGCCGACGCCCACGGGACGCTCGAGGTGTCGCGTGAGGAGTACGTCCTCGACGCGGCCGAAGCGGCGGGACTCGACTGGCCGTACTACTGTCGAGCCGGCGGCTGCGTGAACTGTGCCGCGGTCGTGCTCGAGGGCGACCTCGAGATGGACGTCCAGCGGAGTCTGTCGGACGAAGAAGTTGAACAGAAGGGGTTCCGGCTGACCTGCGTGGCCACGCCGGCGAGCGACTCGGTCACGCTGGTGTACGGCGCCAAACACCTCGACGAGCTGCGGGACCGAGTGGTCTAGCCGTCCGGGACCACGTACCGGGAACAGGTTTATTTACGTGATCGATGTCCGTTCGGCCACGACCACGTGACACTGGAAGATCATGACAGCAGACACCAACAATGAACTCACTCATCATCTGGGCGTAGCGATCGGAAGCATCGTCGTGGCGGTCTTGCTGTGGGTCGTCGGATACGGTGGGCAGCGAGTCGTCGGTGCCATTCCCTTCTTCATCCTGTTTTTCGTGATGGTGATCGGTCCACTGGTTCGTATCCGGCCGTCGATCAGGCGTCAGTTTTCGGGGAACTTCCCGGTGAACTGGCGGTCGGAACTCGGGATCTGGTTCGCCATCTGGTCTGTCGTCCACGTGCTGTTCGTCTTCGCGGCCCGCGACTGGGACGTCGTCGGCTATCTCGTCGACATGAGTCCGTGGGCCTTCGGTGCCATGATCGCCGTCCTCATCGCGATCGTGCTGGCGGTTACGTCGAACAACCGGGCCTACGACTATCTCGGCCCGAAAGCCTGGAAGTGGCACCAGAGCCACGGAACCTACGTCATCTTCTGGCTCGTGGCCGT
>LFCJ01002691.1_pt1 | contig 12842 bp, 19 predicted proteins | sample 643141 | NCBI WGS metagenome assembly LFCJ01 (sample SAMN03766243, study PRJNA286221) | soda lake metagenome | biome: soda lake; feature: Kulunda steppe; material: water; isolation source: sample B1-Br-g2 brine of Lake Bitter-1 | place: Russia: Kulunda steppe | collected 2010-07 | reverse complement strand
CATCACATCACATCACATCACATCACATCACATCACATCACATCACAGAGCAATGGAAACTGTTGAAGTGGTGGTCTTTTTCCAATGGATCATTCTAGGATAAGAGCAAGCTGGAAATGTAAAAATGTAACGAGGCATTAGAGCTAACTGCTTGTAGCTTGTAGGCCCATTAATGGTAGTTGAGTTTCTGGGCATAATTTCTATTTGTTCTTCGGCATCAGTACGCAGTATTTTTCTACTGTTGTTTATTTTGCGTGACAATTTGGGCAAGTTTCAGTTCATGCCACCAACCTGCATGATACAGTGTGGTTAACGCACACTTGAATCACCAGATGGACTTCCCTCCTCCAGCTACATGCCAGTTTGGTGCGTACCTCTGGGATTCTTTAGATTGCTGACATTTTGCAAGCAGTGAAGAAGACCAATCACAAAGCAATTCGACACTGGAATTTACCTGATTCATCGGTGCACAGAGTCAAAAGGAATAGAAAAACTACGTAGGCAGTGAAGCACTCATTTTTTGCATGTCTCAAATCACCTTGCTTGTGGAAATTAGGCTAGGTTAGGTCAGGTTACATAGCTGTACCTGCCAAATGAGGGCAGCTTAGCTGAAGCCAAACAGGCCTGCAACCGAAACCAACAAAAGGCAAGCAAGGTTGTGCTCTGAAATCTAGGCACAGCCTTCTTGGCACTCATGCGCACTTATGTATAAGGCCAGGCCTTTGGTGTCTGATTAGCTGACAAAGTCTCTTAGCCTGTTTGAGCTACTAGAGGGGTGTGGAAGAGTTGGTGGTGCTTGGCGCGCAAGTCTGCCATGTCAGCACTTGGGTAGGTGTCTAAAAGAACATGCTCTTAATCTTGAACACAGTGCCTGTTGCATTTCTTTTCTAAGCTTATGAGGGGGTTCTAAGCTTATGAATAAGGAACCCTGCGCTGTTGTTGCCGGAGTCGCTCGATATTCAAGTTGTGACCAGAGAGTCTGGGTTGGGAGAGAGCGTGCAAAAGATGTTAAGGGATATTGTGTCGCAGGTATGAAGGCAGATTTGGTTTAGTTGCGCGTTCATGATCATCCAACCAGCCAGCCTGACTCCCAATGGTCACTCCAAAATGCCATTGGGTGTGATATGTCCTCATGAATCTGCTGGAAATATGCGCATCATGTAGCTTGTGTATCTGAGATGCTAATTCACCAATGACGGTGATTTGGCGTGACATCTTCACGCAGCAACAGTTCAAAGTGGAAATTAGCGCATAAGGCCTCACTCAGGATCTTGTCCCTCGGACTCATTAATTAAGGCCCGAGCCAAAGTTACAAGTTAGGTCTCACCACCCAAGGATGTAATGAAAGTGACCCCAATTGGGGTTAAGGATTTTGTCTGAAATAAAATGGTAACAGCGTGTTAACACGTTAATCAGTTGTAAACATTACTGGGATTTTACAAGTAAAAGTACTGATCCTAGTTAGAAGATTCAGGGTTAAGATTAGAATTAAGGGAATGTCAGAATTGGAAACTGGTGTTTGCAAACCCAATGCATTTACAACACTAACCCTTGTCTCTTCTCCCTGCTTGCTTTCCAAGACTTCTACGGCCCTGGATCATTAATGATCAATATTGCCAAAAGCCATTGGAAGCTTTTCTCGGTTTCTTTCATCCGCGGGGAATTAAACGCCGTCACTTCAAGGTTTAAAAGTCTCCCCCGGGGGTGGCTTGCAAATGTTGTTTATACACACCGGTTTTGCACACCTATAAAAGGTTCCCAAAACGTGTTGTAAACACAAACCGGTGTTCAATTGTTCCACTAAACAGAAAAGTGTGGTCCAAACATGCCGCTAGCTACTACGACACTCTATTGCACACGATACTTGGGTTTTTCAAGCGTCACAACGTCATATATTAAAATAATGAAGATAAGTTGAAAATATTTACGGTATTCTGAGGAGATATGTCGTATGCAGACAGGCCCAAATCTTCGTGAGTGGCGTTGCCCATTGTACTGTTGCTTGAAAGCTATTTTAGCAGTATTACATATGGTTGTTGTTTGAGTACTAGGTGCTGAGTTCCTGCACTCCTGCACACTACGATTTGCTCATTCAAGCTCTTTTGGGCATATTTTGTGCAGGGTGCTATGCAAGTTCTACATGAATGGTGCATGCAGAAACCCCTCATGTGAGTGCAGATCCTTTTGCATAGGCCAGGGGATTTCCTGCATCATGGTCAGACGGATGCCCTGCTTTCAACATGTGTGGCGCATATGCTTAAGAAAGACACAAGTAAGCCACCCTGCAAAACATTCTCAAGAGATGGAGCCCCCTGCACACCACCGTTCTCTAGAGATGGACAGGCGGCCATGCCTGTGATCGGTTGAAGGTCCACATGTTACTCATAGGGATCGGTAAATAGGGTCTGATCAAAATGCCAGATAGGCCTTACAGAGGCTCTAATAGGCTCTACAGAGCCTTGACGAGGGCCTGCGAAACCCTATTTACCCATCCCTAGTTACTCAGCATCATTTCAAGGTTGAACAAATCTTGCTGCATGCAGGCGGATTCTCTCACACCATGGCCGACTTGCCAAATCTTGTGTAAGTTTCTAAATAGGGACCTTGGGTCCGACCAGAACGAGTCGCTGCTGTCACATGCTGCGTCTGTGTTTGGTAGAGGGGTTGAGGAGGTCGCCCGCTATGGGCACCCACCGTTCCTGATTTGTCTTTGCAGACAGAGACAGGATTTGTCTCCGCAGATACCTGTCCTTGGAAAGCTGGGAAACTCTCTCCCTGGCTTGCCGCATCGCACGTGGAGCTTGTGCATCCCCTGGCAGCTGCCAAATGTGTCTCTCCTGTTCATGCGGGCATGGACAGGTGCAAGTACTACCTTCAAGGCTGCTGCAAGTACGGCGCCAGATGCAGGTTCGTGAGCTCATATCCTGTACGAGCCGTTTAAGCCTGCCCTGCCTTTGGCAGCCGGTGCGTCCTCCTCTGCCGTTCCACCCTCCCCTTCCGTTGACAGATGACCATGGGCTAGCCCATTAGCCAGGCCCTGCTTCCCTTGAGGGGCATATGATGCCGCCGCACCAGGATGCCAGCTGGCCTCGATGCTGCTTCCTGGCTGGATTGACAAGGCTGCCACTTTGATCAAGGCCTGCGCACCCCCTCCTGTGCTGGTGCTGCAGGTATGACCATGTGAGACCTGGCTGGTCAGCCAGCAGCACGGCCGCCGCCCCGCAGCCTACCTCCCACCCTGCCGCAGCTTTTCCATCCCCGTCCGGGGCAGCAGCAGCACGACCACATCCGGTGCAGAACGCCTGGGAGCAAGGGGGACCTCATCAGGCCACATCGAGGCAGGCTGGCGAGCAAGGGCAGGCATTGCAGCTGCCCAGCCGACTAGATGATGACGAGGAGGAAGAGGAGTGGTATGTTGAGGGGGAAGAGGGGGATCAGGAGGGCCAGGGCTGGAACTTTTATGATCAGCAAGGGGAGGAGACCTACTGGGATTGTGAGCAGGATGAAGAGGCCATGTTTGATGGGAGTAGACATGACTATGAGACATGGATGCAGGGTGCGGTGGAGGGCATCGGCGGGCTCGGGCTGGGTTCACCTGGGGTTGGGGATGAGGAGGCAGAGGCAGAGGCAGAGGGAGGGCTGGAAGCGGCAGGGTCCTCCTCCCAAGAGCAAGCAAGAGAAGATGAACCAGAGCTACCAGCGTCCTTGACGGGACCTGAGGATCCTTCTGAGATAGAGCTCTGTCCCTGGTGCGCTCAATTCGGCTGTGACTATACCCTCAGGCGCATTTTGCCAGCGCAGCTGCTGCTGCTGCTACGTTGCTCAAGGGTATCAGTTCTAGTGTAAGGCATTCATCTTAGTGCAAGCGTAGTGTTGCTTCAACATTCATGAAAAGGAGCTGCCAGAGTCTTCCCAGGGGAGCCTTTTCCTCGCTGCTGGTGTTTTGCTCAAATTGATCAAAGAAGCACTCTTAACTGTCGCGTGATAGAAACGGTGCCAATCATTGGTGTGCTTTCCTGCTTACTCAGGTACACCCTGAAAGGCCACTGTGCTCGACAAAACAGGTGCAAATTCATCCATGGAGAGGAGTGCCAGGTGTGTGTTTTGCACATGTGTCTGTCGGTGTGCGTGCGCACACGCGTGGGCTGGCAAATGCGCATGTGTTCAGAACCTTTGCCACAGTTCACACCAGGGGCAAAAGATCAATATTGCTGATGGTCAGGCTATGGTCAGAGTATCGTAGGGGCTTTGGTTGACCGTGGACACTTGGTTGTAGGAACGCAAGAGGCTGAGAAGCTGGGTGAGGGAGAACCTGGGAAAGTACCAACCAACCTTTTGAAATGCTTGCAGGTGTGCCACAAAATGGCCATTCATCCATACAACCCTGATGCGGCTGCAGCTCACACAGAAGAATGCATAAAGAGGCACAACAAGCTGCAGGTGAGCATACATGACACATAGGTCAAGCTTGTGGGTGCTGCTGCAGGGTGCGAATGCAATGAGTTGGGGTAAGAGTTTACACTGCCTTACCTGTCTTCAAGTCTAGTCAATGGACCAGAGAATTAGCGTGAATACCAACGAGGCGAGATTGTCTATGCAAATAAATACTCAAAGCCTTGTAGAGAGGTTGAAGCTGTTATCCTTTGAAATGAGAAGCATGCATTTGGAATGCCTGAAGACCAATTTGAGGGGGCAAGAAATAGAGCGATAGATCAGGGCCGCAAGGTGTGTGGAAGCAAAGGGGCATAAGAAAGCCCGGGCTTGCTCTCCTCATATCACTGTCTCCGTCCAGCTAGATTAATCAGGGCGGGAAGGGTATGAGTGCGAACCCTATCCTGCTTTGTTTTTGTTGCTTGTCCCTGCCTACAAGCTCTGGACCATTGCACATCTGGGGAGAATATCAGAGGGGATTATCTGAGGCCCAAAATGGGTATGGTATTTGCATGCTTGGGAGAACATATCCTTTTGGAATTAGCACTTGTGCTCCTGCTCCCACTGGTGCTGCTCCTCTTGCTGTGTACTAGCTTAGCTAGCCAAAAACAGTGTAGCAAAAATCTTAACCCTGTTCCTGAGTTTCTACTGCAACTCTGCTTCCACCTGAAAGCCAGAATGGAATGTTCTCTACATGGACTCTACATGGAAGGCTCGACCGGATTGCTGCAGATCTTTTGTCTCGTACGACCTGACTTAGTCAGCTTGTTGCATCGTTTTTATCTCTTCAAGAATTTGACATGGATGTTTTGCAGGCTAGACTGATGAGCGCGGACATTGAGTGCTCTATCTGTTATGAACGGGTGAGTGATGGAGATGCAACTGAAGAAGGTGCAGAAGGGCTTGTTGGGATGTAGCTCCAGTGTCATCCGGGTGCGCTAGACTTGTCACCTCGCCCATAATACAGAACACAGCAGACAGTTTTACTTATGTCCTGCTCAACCTGCTGCCAATTCGGTCACCTACACAAGGTCATTGGGTATAAGCTTGATAGGGTAATTGCTTTTCCTGTTTTGCACACACCGTTTTAGTTGGCGTACATTGGCATGGTTGTGCCTGAGCTCTTAAGCCTTGTTTAATCAGAGGGATTTCTTTTTCTTGCAGGTTTTGAGCAACCCAAATCCAAGTGACCGACGGTTTGGCCTCATGTCCTGTGACCACCCCTTTTGCCTCAAATGTATCCGTGGCTGGCGAGCTACTTCCACTGCTGATGTAGACACGGTATGGGACAGTGCCCAGTATCCCATTTGTTTGGCTGGTGCATGAAATCCTTCTCTATTGCCACTGCATAAAATGGCGATTTCTCAAGAGAATGCGAAATGTAAATCATCAGCATCATGGAACCAGAAAGTTCAGGCTAATCTTGCATGGCTGACAAGAGAGGTGCTGGAATCATGGAAGGACCTGGCAGCTCAATTTTTGGTCATTCATTCTTCTTCCAAACAACACAGACAAGCCAACCACTACTCTGTGCATTGCATGATTCCCAAGGTCTGCTTCATGGATGTGTTGACTAACCTGTGTGAAGTTACATGTTTGCAGGCAGTGCGCACTTGCCCAGTGTGCCGGACTACCTGCTTCTTCATCACGCCCAGCGGTGGTAAGCACTTGCATTTTCTGCTTGGCACCGTGTTTGTGTCACACCCTTGGTCTCGTCCATACATCTTTGGTGAGGCTGCCTGCTCTTGCAAGGGCTTCGCAGTAGGGGAGATCTCGCTCATCACATTGCTCTCATAAAAGCCTTTGTCCAAGCTAGTCATAAATGTCTCCTTTATGTAAACTTACTTGGCGCTAGCGCCTCAAGTAGAGATCCTCTATTTTTGCAAAAGCCCTTTCTCGATGATTTGAAGGTATGACGATTAAGAAAAAGGCAAAGGAAGGTGTGAAATGGGGTATATGAAACCCTTCAATCCTTGCCCTTGACATAGAGGAGTAGGAGCGCAGTTGCTGTTTTCAGTAGCAACCAAGCGCACTCTGTTTCCCTGTACCACCATAATACTTATGCCTAAATATGCTCTGTCAATTGCTGCCCAGTTACGTGCCCGGCGTTATGCACGCAGTCTGGCCCACAAATGCTGAAGAGAAAGATGAAATTGTCAGCAACTACAAGAGGCGGCTAAGTACCATTGATTGCCAGCATTTTGCTAAGGGAGAGGGAACCTGCCCTTTCGGCACAAGGTGAGTCAGACCTGTTTGATAAGCCTGCTGCGGTGCATTTCAAGCATTTTTCCATGGCAATTTCCTGCAGTTTCTGGGCACTGTCTTCTCTCAACAATTAGTTAGTAACTTGGTTGGCAGCCAGCAACTCTCCACTCATCTGACACGCCTTGCAGTTGCTTCTACCGGCATGCATACCCGGATGGCACCCTGGAGGAACGAGACGTGCGCCGTGCAAGAGGGGGCGATGGCACGCGTGTGATGGGAAGCATCAGGCTCTCGTCCTTTTTAAACACCCCGAATGCGCAGAGACTGTTGCGAAGGGACGCGCCGAGGCATCGGCGATGAGTGCATGGTAGTTTGGTGTACTTATAGAAGTGCGTAAGGTTATACAAAATTATTAACTATATAGTAATAGCAAGCAAATTCATCAACTATGTAGTAATAGCAAGTAGGGTGTTTACGACGTTTCAACTCGTTCTTAACAACAACAACAACAACAACAACAACAACAACAACAACAACAACAACAATAACAACAACATTTGATTGCTGCAAAGCCAATCTCTTGCACTGTTATTACAAGGTCACAAGAACAAGGCCTCATGAGTCTGATCAGTCAAGTAGTTTGACTGTTGGCCTACTTTTAAAAACAGTAAAAATGAAATCGAGTCTTTAACAGTAGCACCACAAAAGTTTACCTTGAAAAAACCCCTTGAAACAAGGGGGAAAAAGGGCTGTTAATTTTAGAACCTTGCAGCACTGAAGAAAAATCAATTAAGGAATATGTCAGGACCGACTGACCGCATCAACTAGAGAGGGGGGGCATCATTTTAGCGTTTGCGGTTGCAATTCAGGATTAATTGCCAGCCCGGCTTGGGCGATTGGTTTGTGGCTGGTCCTCATCATGACCAGCCAAGATGTAGTCCGTAGTGTACACTACATGCATGTCTGACATTGACAAACTTTGTCCTGCTGTTGTGAAAGGAATCAAAGACCGTCTGATTAGGCAAACTTTGTCCTACTGTGAAAGGAATCAAAGACCGTCTGATTAGGCAAACTTTACCTCGAAGAATGCAAAAGATGGGGCTCTCCGCAGAAAATGTCTGGCAAAAGAAGGGGGAAAGAGGAACGGATCTATTTTTATTGAGAGCAAAGCACATGCACCTCATTTAGTGTGGCAGCACAAATAACTCGTCACAATATCTATCTTTGTCAAGCCAAAGAGAGAATTCCACCGCAAGGGTATGAGCAAGGTGGCAGCAGAAGAGTGCCCCTGTACACCTTAATATTTATACGTATCACATTTCAACTATTTGGGGGATTTGAGATGGATCGTAGGTGACATCATCCGGAGGCCTGCAACTTAAGTTTTTGCTTGAGCTCCAGACGTCAGGAAAATGTATTGAGATTTTCTATTCCAAGTAGCCATGGAGAATCCGCGCGTGTTTTGGGAGGTGGCCATAAACGGAGAGGATGCGGGTAGAATTGTCATGGAGCTGCGGGCAGATGTTTGCCCTAAGACCTGTGAAAACTTTAGGTTAGTATGTGTCTCTGTGCATAGCTAGGTGTTCGCTGGGTGGCTGGAGGTGTTGCAACCGCTGGTGCAACTTGCCATGCGCCATGCAGGTCCCTGTGCACGGGGGAGCGTGGCACAGGACGATCAGGCAAGCGCCTGCATTACAAGGGCTCCTTTTTCCACCGAATCATCCCGGACTTCATGGCACAAGGAGGAGGTGGGCAAAGCAGCGACCAAAGAACGCGCATGCATGCTCTAGGTGTCATGTCGTTGCTCACCTCTCTTCTCATGTCATATGCCTGGAAAAGTTTCAGCTGTGCTTCTAGTTTGACGCAGACATGTGAAGGGACCGTCAGGAAGGTTGCTTGAGCATGTCCCTGATGCACAGGAACACACTGGCTAGCTAGGAATCGCGTGCTCGCGCGCGCGCACACACGCGCGCACACACACACACACACACACATCCTCACAATCGTATGTGTGCGCATGCATGGGACAGATTTCACAGCTGGCGACGGGACAGGAGGAGAGTCAATCTATGGCCCCACTTTCTCTGATGAGAACTTTCTGCTCAAGCATGACACCCCAGGCGTTCTCAGCATGGCCAATGCGGGCCCAAACACAAATGCCTCCCAAGTGTTCCTTACCTTTCAGCCCGCTCCTTGGCTAAATGGCAAACACGGTGAGGTGCTTGAGGGATGGTAGCCAAGTCCGCCTTCATCACTGAACACGGAAGGCTTGACTTGTGTGTTCCAGCACTCCTGACAGGCCCTGCTGTTTTTGCACCTCAGAAACAAACAGAGAAGGTTGCCATGTCGAACATGCCATTTCTTGTCTGAGTCCTTAGTTTGGGTCAGCTTGGAGGGCAAGCCGACTTTGGTTGCTCGCAATTCTAAGCTTGCTTGCACTTGGTCATTCCCTTCTGTATCTACGAGCAGTTGTGTTTGGCCGCGTCATTGAGGGCATGCCGGTTGTGAAGCGCATGGAAGTGTGCGGGACACGCTCGGGCAAGCCCAACAAGAAGGTCCAAATCACCAACTGTGGCCAGGTGTGTGCCTGTCCTGGGAACTCACGCAGCTCACAGCCTGTCTGTCCCTTCTGACTGCTCGCGCTCCATGCAGCAATCTGGTGTCATGCCAGTGTGACCCTGGTGCCATGAGCAGCCTGGGCAGCAGCGGCTCATGCTCATGGCATTTATGACCTGTACATCAAAGGCTGTTGCCCCCCTGTGCTGCTGGTCGGCTCTTGCCCTGGACCCTTAGGACCCTTTTTGGCCAAGGGTGCTCGTTTGCGCGTGTGTGTCCATACTTGCATGTGCATGCATGTATGCATGTGTGCATGTGCACATGCGCTCTCCATGGCCTGGCCGCTCCCCCTATCTCCGTGCTGCTGCAGCTGCCGGGCCGCACGGAGCTGCTGCTGCGCATGCGCCAGGAGAAGGAGGAGCTGGAGGCGCTGCGCAAGGACCCGTTGCAGTTCGACCCAGATGCAGAGGCACGCAAGCGCCTGGCTGAGACCAAGGCTGCACTGAGCGGGCAGCCCAGCCGGCCAGCGGCCAAGGCGGCGGCGGCCCCAGCTGCAGGCGGTGCACCAGGGCAGCCGGAGGCAGCCATGCAGGTGGGTATGTGTGTGTGCGCAATTTCAGACACGTGCATACACTAGCGTGCTCCCCGGGCTGTGCACTTGCCTGTGGACGTAAGCGCATGGAGCGCATGGAGCCGTGCAGCGGCATGCGCAGTGCTGCCATCATAGTGCGTACCACAATGCCAGCTGTTCCCTTTGCAAGGGGGGACATAAACGTGGTTGGGGCTGGTTGTGCACCTGCCATGAGCCCAGGCGTGCTTGGCATGCTTGAGTACTTGGTACCTGGCTGCACTTGATGAGTGTGCTTCAGCTCGTGTGAAGGCCGAGATGGATCCCTTCTGCAGCCCCACTAGGGCCGTTCACCTCAGCTGTGCTGCACCACACCACAAACGGTGGGAGCAAAAGTAACTGTGCCAGAAGCCCAAAACTTTCTCAGAGTCCAAATTGCAGTGGGCCTGACTGTGCTGCCCTTGAGTGACTGCTGCGGGTGGTGGGTGTGCCATGCAGGCAGCCGCAGCAGCTGTGCCACCGGAGGCAGCCCGAGCGCAGAGCTCCTCAGCAGGTATTTGTTCTGTCTTTGGTTGCAGTCCAGCACGATACCAAGGCCTCTTGCCTGGACAGTTGAACTGTTAGGTAGCAGTTGAGCAGCAATGCATTTCGTGCAGAAGAGGGGCCTCCAAATGCTGTGGTTACTTATATGGCAGCCCATCTATGCTGCAGCCTCTGCAGCGTTCCTACCTGAGCTCTCACCATTGGCCCCTGATCGTTTGTGGCACCTTCTGATGTTAGGTTTGGAGCTGATGCTGCGGAAGCTTCTGATTTCCCAGAATGCGAGGACCACTCAGCTTGCTCACTGGATTCCTCCTGCTCTGTCTTTCCTTCCTGGCAGCGACCTCTGGTGCAGCATACAAGTCCATGTCCTGGCTGTCGCAGCTGTCATTTTGTGTATTGTGTACCTTCGGAGCGCATTGCCACACTCCCACTCTCAGCAAGCCACACTAGTGGCCATTGATTCTGCTGCACGTGCCTGCGCCCCTTCTGCAGGAGAGCCGGCCCCCAGTGGGCAGCAGCCCGCTGCCACCACCGCGGCTGAGGAGGATGAGGATGGGCTTGACTTAGCAGATGAGGATGCCCTGTCCAAGATGTCGGCGCGGCAACGCAAGTTGTACGAGCTTAAGCAGAAGCTCAACCAGTGCAGAAAAGCCAACCAGACGGCTGTAATTGCAGAGAAAAAGAGGGAGCGGGTGGGTGCTCTTTTCCTGTTGGGGCAGGACTGGACTTGTGGCCCATCCTCCGCTGAGTTTACTGCCGAGGCATCCCTGAGAGGCTAAGGCTGCCCAACTGCTATGCATGCTGCCTATCAGTTTTGATTGGGATTGGGCAACACAGCAGCGCTGCCTTGCTGCTCTGTGCGGTCTTGTGTGCGTTTGCTTACATGTTCGTGTGTGCGTGCATGTGTGTGTATCTGTGGGTGTACGTGCTAGATGCTTGCTTGAAGGCTAGCAGCAGCATCCTGCATTATTGTTCTGCCTCTGAACTTGTGCATGCTCACCCACCAATACACGCTGTCAGGTGCCTCCCACCTGTGCTGAACCTGCGTGTTTGTTTATGTACCTTTCTAAATGTCTTGCATTGCGCATGTTGTGCAAGGGTGTGGCCAAAGCCATCATAGCCTGGACTATGCCGCAGCTTTAATGTCAGTGCAGCTGAGGCACATGCGTAATGTTTGCCCTGCGTGTCGGCGCAGACACCGGATGAAGATAGTGTCAGCGCCAAGCGCAAGTGGTTTGAGCAGAAGCAGAAGGAGAAGGAAGCAGAACTGGAGAGGCTAGGGTTGGACCCCTCGCAAGGGCATAGGTAAGCACAAGGGCCCCTACACATTGCAGCTTGTTGTCCATAACAGATCCAGCCGGACCTGGACCCAGACACTCCTTATCAGTTGCATTTGAGAGATGGCACACAGAGCACAGGATGGCAGACGGAAGCATACCCCTTGAATACTCTCATCTCGCTTTTTAAGCCCCTCATTGCAACTCAGGGCCCTGGTAGGCAGCCAGCCACCGCGTGCAAGTGAGAGTGATCAATGAGCTGTACCTTTTGACACACCCACACCAATGCGAATCCCACTACGCCCTATCTGTATGTGGCCCATCTGCAGGTTAGATACTGCCGAGTATGCTGAGTTACAAGCAAGGAAGCACCAGAAGAAGGAGACTGCCCAGGGCTGGGACATCTTCAACCAGAAAACATTGTACAACGCGTACATGAAGCGCACGCAGCAGGTGATGTGCAGCACGCCACGCCAGGCAGGCCTGTGATTGGTCAAGATAATGTCCTCAAAATGCTTAGTTGCTTCAGCATCTTGAGGCCAAGTTGGGATGCTTACCGTGCCAATCCATCGGAACCTGCTGCGCACCTCTCATCCTTGTTGTTATGTTGCCTTTCATTGCTTACTAACAAGATGCAGTGTCAGGTGGGTAGGGCAAAGTGCGAATGGTTTACGCTTCAATTCACACCAAGACGACCCAATGCAAAAGGTTGTTGCCATGCAGATTGGAGGCGTTGAGCTTGCACACCGTGGGTGGCCAGCAGCATGCACAACAGAAAAGACATCTGATGCCCATGTGCCACTTCCTCGATGTCCACTGCAGATCCCTTACACCCAAGAGGACTATGAAGCTGCCAAGGCTCGCGACCCTGAGTTCTACCGAGGAGCAGACAGCTTGGAGTACGGCAAGGCCCCTGCAGTGCCTGAGGAGAACATTGACAAGATGGTGGCAGAGCTGGATGCAAAGTACGCGTCGGGGAGGGCTGCGGGTTGAATGCTTGTACCAACAACCTAGTGGGCGCGCAATTGGCTGGGTTTCTGGCTGATGATGGTGGGCTCAGGGTCAGGTGGCGCATGAGGCAGGCCATGCAGTGCACTGGCAATGAGAGCAGTTCGTCCAGGGCTGCTGCTTACTCTGTAGCTGGGCAAGCATAATGTTTCGCAGCTGATCTTGGATTTCGTGTCCTTGCCAGTTCCATTGTTGTTTTGATTGTTGTCGTTGTTGTTGTTGTTTCTGGTGGTGGTGGTGGTGGTGGTGGTGGT
>LFCJ01002690.1_pt1 | contig 12847 bp, 11 predicted proteins | sample 643141 | NCBI WGS metagenome assembly LFCJ01 (sample SAMN03766243, study PRJNA286221) | soda lake metagenome | biome: soda lake; feature: Kulunda steppe; material: water; isolation source: sample B1-Br-g2 brine of Lake Bitter-1 | place: Russia: Kulunda steppe | collected 2010-07 | reverse complement strand
CGTACACGAGCTCGAGGCGTCCCTTCTGGCCGTCCCAACGAGGATCTCCCCGCGCTTCGAGTCGAAGCCGTTCGTGATAGCCGAACCCATATTTTTCCTTCAGATCGAATCCGATTGGGATTTCGAGGCGACTCCGGTCGCCCCACTGGAGCGTATACTGGTCGTTACGGACGAGCGTGCGCAACTCGCGCCGTCGGTCAGACTTCTTCCAATATCCTGGTGGACTCGGATTCTTATTTTCGGCTTCACAGAGCGCGAAGAAGCTTCGCCAAGCGCCGTTATTTCGGCGGATAACCTGCTGTGCAGTTGCACAGCCAAGCGTCCCCTGGTACATGTTCCGATACCGGTCGGCGTCAACTTCCCAGACATCGTCGCCGGCAAAAAACGCCTGTCGGCGTGCGTAGGTCAGTTCGTTCCAGAGGGCGGCGGACGCGTCTAACACCTCGAAGAGCAGCAGTCGATCGCTCTCCGTGAGAGGCCGTACCTCAAACGTGTTGGCGCGCCGCATCAATTTGGAACTCGTATTCCATTAGTATATTCGTTTCGCTTTACCACCTCCAGAGCTTATATTGATTCAAAGAAAGCCGTAAGCGTGAGCGAGAACTCTGACCCGGGGCGGCCACGCGAAACGACCACTGATGACGTTCTGGCAGCGTTCAATGAGATCGATGCACCAGTAGCGACCGGCAGAGAAATTGCCCGGCTGCTGGACGTGTCTCAACAGACAGTTCTCCGACGACTTGCAGAGTTGCATGAAGAGAGCCAAGTCGGAAGAAAAGACGTCGGCGCTCGAGCCGTTGTATGGTGGCCGCGAAACGAATAGTGATCGAATCTCACCACCGATGGATCGGTGTGATCATCGAATGAGGGGGCATCGAGCCCGATCTATTTAGTCTCTATTTTGAGCAGTTGTCGGCACCGGATAGACCCTGAACCGATCGAACAAAAAGGCTTATTCGGTATTCATCGCAACATATCGTCGATGAAGGTTTCCGTCGTCATCTGTACGTACGCGATGGATCGCTACGACGTCTTCTCCGAGTGTGTTGATAGCGTTCTGGAGCAAACCTACGACCCACTCGAGGTCGTCATCGTCGTCGACGGGAACGAGGCCGTTTTCGATCGCGTTCGTGATGACTACGGAGATATCGAGGATGTCGTCCTCCACTGTAACGACGAGAACCAGGGCATCTCCTACAGCCGAACTCGCGGTGCCGAGATCGCGACCGGCGACGTTGTGGCGTTTATTGACGACGACGCCGTTGCGGAGCCCGACTGGGTTGCAGAACTGGCTCGTGTGTACGAGGAGACCGATGCGATTGCCGTGGGCGGCCACGCGAAGCCGGACTGGGTGACCGAGAAACCCGACTTCTTCCCCGAGGAGTTCTATTGGTTGGTTGGGTGTGACGAGCGCGGTATGGGCGAGCACATGGAGGAGTTGCGGAACACGTACGGCTCGAACATCTCGTTTCAGCGGGACGTGTTCTTGAACGTCGGTGGCTACGACGAGAATACGGGTCGGAAAGGCGATCGACATATCCAGGCCCACGAGGCACCGGTCTGTATCCGGATGGCGAACAAGTACGGGAAGGGCGTGATCTACAATAAGAATGCCGTGGTGAATCACAAGCTGTTCGAGTATCGTGGGGACTTTCGGTGGCTGGTGTTCCGATCGTTCTGGCAGGGGTACTCGAAGCGGATTATGGATATTCTGTTGCCCGAGGCGTCGGGGGACAAGAACGACTATTTGAAACAGCTCATGTTCGAGTTCGTTCCAGAGCGGGTGCGAGAGTTCGTTCGAGAGCCGTCGGCGGCGGAGGCGAAACAGCTCGTCACGATCTTTGTGTTTACCGCTGCAGTCGGTTTTGGGTATTTGTATGGGCTGCTCGACGTCGATCGATCGGAGTTGGTCGCCGATCGTGATGCTGTGGCGAGTAACTAACGTCGCTCTTTCGATCGTGGTGGCCGCTCTCGAGCACTCGTGGCTCGACGGACCGTTCAATCGACGTTGGCGTCTTCTAGAACATCGTGATACAGATCGTCGCCGATCCAAAACCCCTCGCTTCGGAGCCGATCCAGTTCGGACTGGAGGTCGATTCGATTGTTTTGCGCTGTCCGGAGCAAGATTCCGATCACACCCGTAATCGAGAGGTCGTGGCGTCGTGCGACCTGGCGGGCATCTCGCTCGTCGAGGAGAACGAGGTCGGCCTCAGCTTCGATGGCGTACGCGAGGGCTGCAGCTTCGTCGAGGTCGAGAACGCGGCGAAGTTCGATAAAGAGGTGTGACTCCTCGACTGGAACCAGCTCCAGAAAACCCACCTCACGTAGTTCGCGCAGTTGGTCGAGACCCTTCTCGCCCACGGCGAGCTCGTCCCAGACCTGATCGGGTGCGGTAACCCCGTTGAACTGCTCTCGAAGGAGATTGAGCTGGCCGATCAGCGCCAGGTTGAGAAGTGGGGACGTGTCGGCGACGATAAGCTCACCGTCGGGCATATCCGCGGTCTTCCTCGAGTTCCTCGGCAGTGTAGTAGCGGTCTACCTCACGCTCGCCGAGGAGGCGGTGGAACTCACGACGTGACAACCCAGAGAGTTCTCGTGCCTTTCCGACCGAGAGGATCCCCTCACGATACAGCGCGACAGCTAACTCTCGACGGAGCACGTCCTCCCGTTCGTCCTCGGGGACGTTCAGAGCGTCGTATACGTCCCCTGGAACGTCGATAGTTCCCATGTGTGGTGGTACGTGTGGCGATACAAAGACTTTCCGAGGCCATCGGTTCGAACAATCAGCCATATCCCCGGCCGTCTCTGTCGATATCTCCGCCATTTCCTCGGAAAACACTCGGTCCAAAGAATGAGCGTGACACGCGAACGTGACGTTATCCTTCGAGTCGCGGAACATCCTCGAGACCTTCGCGTCGCTCTCCCGTGAGGTACTCCTCGTAGTACCCAAGCCCGCGGACGGCGGTGAGCAGTCTCGAAAGCGCACTAAAAGCGAGTCGGTCTTTCCTGGGAAGGTCCCGGTCAGGGCGTTTGATCCCGCTGGGCCGGGGCGGGACGCCGGGCGTCCCATAGCGATCGGGGTGGTAGCGCTGGAGTTGGCAGAGCCCGCGGCCAACGCGGCGATCTTTTTTAATGTGTGCGCGCAGGCTGTTCCTGGTCGGGTGGGACATCGTGACGTCGGCGGCGAAGTGGAGATCGTAGCCCGCTTCGTGGACCCGGTTGCCAAACTCCTTATCGCCGCCCGAAATCAGTCGATGATCGAAGAGGCCGACGTCTTCGAAGACGCTGTGGCGGACGAAGAGACAGCATGTTGGGGCAAACTGCTGGTGTGCGATGTACTGCTGGATGGGGAACCCGGTGTGGCGATCGTAGCGGGCTGCGATCGTGGGGTCGTCGGGTTGGGTGAGTTCGACGTTGCAGCCCATGTAGTCGGCGTCTGTGGTTTGGAACTCGTGGAGGGCCGACTCGAGCCAATCCTCGGGGACGGTCATGTCGGCGTCGACGAACGCAAGGATTTCGGCCTTGGTGTTTCGGATCCCGGTGTTGCGGGCGGCGTAAGAGGACTGGATCTCGCGTTCGTGATAGAGGGTGATTCGATCGTCGTCGTAGGAGCGGACGACGTTGGGGGTTCGATCGGTAGAGTCGTTGTCGACGACAGAGATTCGGTAGTCTTGGTCGGTGGACTGGGTGAGCAGGGAGTCAAGGGTGGTTGTGATGCCTTCTGGGTCGTTGTAGACGGGGATGACGATCGAGATCATATTAATTGCCCTCGCGTTTCGATCGGTTCAGTTCGATCGACTCGCGGATCGTTCCGTAGGTCTGGGTGAGTTTTAAAATGTATTCGAGCAGGTAGAAGCCGACGATCGACGGCAGCGATACGTCACGTCCGGAGAACCGCCGACGGAGCCGGAACGGGCTCGGCGGGAGGTAGTTGATCGGGTGCAACGGGTGGTGGTAGTTCCCTGCATTGGGGTAGTACTGGCGCTTTTGTGCCCGCCCGCGACCGATCCGGAGGGCTTTCGAGTGGAGGGCATCCCAGGAGTTCCGCGCCGGATGGTACGCGGTTATGTCCCCGGCGTAGCCCTGTTCGAAGCCCGCCTGGTGAACGCGCTGGCCGAATTCCTTGTCGCCGCCGGACTCGAGTCGTTCGTCGAATAATCCGACCTCCTCGAAGACCTCGCGTCTGACCGCGAGCGCACACGTAGGGGCAAAGTGTTTGTCCTCGAGGTAGGTTTCGACGGGGAACGAGAACGACTGTTCGTAGCGTTCCCAGAAGTTAGGCCGATCGTCGGCGACAACTTCGACGTTACAGCCGAGGTAGTCGTAGTCGTTGGACTCGAGGATCATGACCATGTCCTCGATCCAGGTTTTGGGGACCCATATGTCTGCGTCGAGGAAAAGAAGTATATTGCCCGAGGCGTGTTCGATACCTGTGTTTCTCGCCGCGTAGGAGGATTGGACATCCGTTTCTTCTAAGAATTGGTGGAAGTCAGGATGGCCCGAGCCGATCTCATCGATGACATCGACTGTGTGGTCGGATGAGTCGTTGTCGACCGGGAGGATTTCGCAGCCATTGTACTGCTGGTTGACAAGCGAATCGAGAGTCGTACGGATTCCTCTCGGGTCATTGTAGACGGGAATAATAACCGACACCTGCATTCGTCTGCTATTCGTGTTCATTTTGTTGCCTTAACCATAATCCGCTTTCCGACTTCGCGGTCAAGGATTTCGAGAGCGAAACCGAGGTCGGTCAGGCAATCTTCAAGTTCGTTGTAACTCCCGCCAAATGTTTCGATCCGATCGGGATGAACCTCGCAGTAGATCGTCCTGCAATTTGGGTCCGAAAACGTCTCCTTCGCACCTCTGATTACGTCCAGTTCTGCACCCTCCACATCGATTTTCACGATCGTCGGTACCGGAATATCGTGTTCTTCTCGGAGTTCGTCTAGTCGGCGAACAGTTACCGGGACGGTCGGTTCGGATCCGCTCGTATCCAATGAATGTTCACCTAGACCTGCCTCGGCCCCTTCTGAAGAAAGTTCGAACTCGCCTTCCTCGTCAGAGAGTGCTAGCTGAAAAATTGGACCATCAACCTTGTTTAGTTGAAGGTTTCGTTTCAGTGCCTCCACGTTCGTTGGGTGGGGCTCAAACGGGTACACATCACAGTTCGGTGTTGCCGAACCAATCATACAAGAGTAGAGACCAACATTGGCACCGATATCGTAGAAGACATCGTCTCCCGAGACCTGATGGAGGACATCTCCTAGTATCTCTCGCTCGCCTTTCAGATCGTAGAATCGTTCGAATTCTGCGTACGTGTCCGTAGACAGGGTCGCCGATACGTTTCCGATCGTCACGTCCGTACGAGAATTGGCGACACGATGCCGGAGTTTAAGATACGCCGTTCTCACTCCTAAATTCCAGTATACGAATCGAAGGACTGCACAGAGAAAAGAGAATAAGCCTTCAGTTCGAAGGATTCTGAACCCCTCTCGTAGCGAATGCATTGAATCAAAATTACTGAGGGGATCGGTTTAATACCCACGAAACGAGTCTGTAGGTGTTATGATTCGTTCCGTATCTCGGAAAATGGGTACGAGTTACACAACGACAGGAGGCCGTACAGGTCGAAGTAGTGACTCTCTCCGTCGAGTTGTTGTTTGTAGATCTCTCGCACCTGAGCAGGATCTATCTCGTTCCAACACAGTTTCTGGTCTCCGTTAATAAGGTGCTTAGAGACAATATCTGACTCACGAAGTACTCGGTTGTGATCGGACCACGGTCCGGCGTGAACATCGGAGTCGTGTGTTCGTATTTTGTCTACGAACGCATCTTTCAATTCAGCAAGAATATGTGTCCGCTTCGGACGCGAGAGTGGAAGTCCCGTTCCCGGGTGCGGTATTTCCGCTAGCTCTGGGTCGTGGTCCGAGAGAGCGCTGTTGACAATGTTTTTTCGATGATGATATCGCTGGGGCATTGAAAGCGAGAAATCGATAATCCTGTTGTCCAAAAACGGATATCTCGTCGGAAGCATTTGAACGAGTGTATAGTAATTCAAATATGTTGGAGCGTTTGTAAGTGGAAAATAGCCGCCGGTGAACCTGAGTGACTCATATGATGGGTACACCACGCCATGATGCTGTATCCCTTTGTCAGTGTGGGAGAATCTTCTTGACAGTATCGACTGAAGATCAGATGACAAATTGATATACGATGGTATTGTTCGGGGTGAGTCTTGTCTGCCGAAGTTATGATCGGTAATACAATATTTGATATACTGTCTGATTTTGTTAATTTGATTCGAAACCGGTAATGGAATCGTCCAATCAATCAGAGGGAGCGAGATGTTTCTGCTGGGGACATAGTGGCCCTGTAATATCGTATCGCTGTATTGTGCGCAGAAAACCGAGTCAAGGTCATTGACAAGTCTGGCTTCAAATCCGGTTGCGTGAGCCTGATCAAAAAACGACGTGAAAAGTTGCAGTTCGGAAACTCTTTCAAGAACAGTCCTCTGATAGTCTTCTCTCCGTTCCAACAATTGAAACTCAACATTACGTAATTTACAGACCTTATTGGCGGCTTCAGCCTCCGCGTTCATATGTTCGTTCATGTGATAGCCAGTCACATCATCGGTGTCGAGCATGGAAAGTAGGAGCCGCGAATCGCTGCCGCCGCTGATGAGGACACCCTCTTCGACGGACTCTTTTCGTCGTTCCTCAACGGCCTGTCGATACAGGGACGCAAATTCTTCCACGAACTCATCGTAGCTCTTGTCGGCCGGATCATACTCGGGACGCCAATAGATCGTCCGGGACGTGGAGTCATTTTCTAGGTCATACGTGAGCCGTGAACCAGGATGTAACTGGATTACTTCCTCGAACGGCGTCTTTGTCCCGAAGACGCGTTCGAAGGTGAGGAACTCAACCAAGAGTTCCTCGTCTATCGTGGGTTCAACTTCGGGGTGTGTGAGGATCGTTTTTGGATGTGTCGAGAAGAGAATCGCGCCATCGATGGACTCCGTGTAAAAAACCGGTCGCGCACTCAGCCTGTCCGTGAATAGGGTCAGTTTGTCGTTCGAACCATCAAAGACGAGACCGGCGAACTCGCTGTTGAGACCGTCAATGAAGGAGAGTCCGTGTTCTTCGCACAGGGTCGCACAGTAGTCGGCATCGGTCGTTTGCTCTCTGTCTCGAGGTTTGTACCCGTGCGACCCCTCGAAGCCGAGCACGTCCCCCCAAATGCAGAGCTGTCGACCTTCACCAATCGTGGCTGGCTGGGCCTTCGCCTCCTCGGATCGGTGCATCGAGACGTACAGGTCGATTCCATTGTCTGTATACCGAGAGTCATGTTCTCGATCGGACCAAACTATTGTCTCAGTGACTGAGTCTAAGTTGTGGTCAAACTCACTGACTATCCCGCAGAAACCAACCATCGGTCCAATGTTTTGAGAACAAGTATATAACGTTATCTCTCCATTCCGACGACGGTGTTAGAATCCGTCTTTCTGCGGTTATTGAGCATCCAGTGGGCTTTCTCATGACCTGAATTAATTCCATTGATACATAGGTTGCTTTCTTTAACTATATCTAATTTGCAATAGCTATCCGACAATATGCAATGTATTTTATTTCGGGCGGATCGTAAGGAATTATCCAAGAAAGTTTCAACAAGATATTTGCCAAAAGTGTATTCTAGTGATTGCAATGTTGCTCCTGAATCTTGTTCTTTATCAGTAATCTGCCAGTTTCCTATACTCCTCTCATACTTTTCTCGTATATAATCTCTGTACAATACCTTATCAAGACGATATTGAAAGGGAATAGAAGACATAACCTTTACAAATTCCTTATCCCAAAGGGGAAACCAGCCTGAAATATGGTTTCGGTGTAGCATTAATGGGTGTGGAAGAAGCCTGTTCGGCGTGCGCTCATGCCAATACCAGTATTCGATTAGATTAACAACCTCGCCTTTTGAGTTGATATTAGTATGCGGAACTGATTCTACAATTCGGCTTCGAAATGTATCCGAATGTTTCCGTCGGTTCCAAAGACAGAGATTGTAATGGTAATCAAAGATTGTATTTATTGCAGTCTTCTCTTGAGAAACCGTCGTGGAAGCAAAGAAATTAGGCATGAAACCACCCGGAGCAGCCGCGGTGTCGCCTCTTAAGAGAACGAAATCTGCATCTTGGTCGGATTCTCGAATGGCTTTGTCAAACGTCAAGAGATGTCGACTCGAAGGATATATACTTCCAAATCCACCGATGTCTTTCCATAAAGACTGCCACTCTTCGCCTTGACGGACTCGGTTTAATTCTCCCTGATTATGGTGCATTCCTTGCCATGAATAGTTCAGGTCTGACGCGACGCGTCGACTGATCTCGAGGTCAACTTCGTCCTCCAGATTGTGGCAAAATGTATGAACGTTCTCGTACCCCTGATCGCGGAGCATCAATCCGACCAGTCGCGAGTCGTAGCCGCCAGTCAGCGGAAGCAAGACCTTCCGTCCATCAATCACCTCGATAGTCCGCTCGAATGCATTAGTCAACGCCTCGTCCATCAGCTCAAGTAGCTCCTCCTCGTCGTCAATCGGCTCCGGGTTCTGTCGATACCGGAAGTACTCGTCTGTCTCGACTGTCGGCGTTCGTCCGATCGTCTCAATCTGTAAAATTTCACCCGCACACATCTTTTTTACGTCCGGGTGGAGCGTATGCGAACCGGACGGATACCCGGCCGCGACGAATTCCATCGCCGATACGTGATCCGGCGGCTTGAATTCGATTGCGTTATCGATCGCTGGAAAGTCGTCTCCGATGTACACCTCGTCGCCAAAAACTACATAAAACAGCGGGTGGGTCCGAATGTGATCAACCCCCGCCCACACCTCGTCGTCGTGAGTCACAATCACCGCGAACTGTCCGTTGAGACTCGAAACGAGCTCGCGAAACGCCTCGTAACTGGAGACGTTGCGAAATGATCGGTGGAGATCCGACGTCTTCAAGAGATCGTTGTCGAGGAATGCTTTTCCTACGGTGTGGACGCCTCGGCCGCTGGTCCACTCGAGTTCGGACAGCGCAATTGTAACGTCAGTCACTGTTATTGGTTATTTTTCGGAACTGATATACGGTTTATGATCGGGACTCGTCCATGATTTCGGACTCGAATTACATCAGCACTCTGTATTCGAGAACGCTATCAGTTCATGATTGGACATATGAAGTGTCGGAGTCGGTTCGTGGTGACGTACTCGTACACTTGCTTGCCGATCCTCTCTACCAGGGGAAGAGACAGAAAGTCAAAAGCGGTTGATTGTTGAACGGTCAAGGTACTAATCCATCATCGTCACGGCCCCGATCAACGCTATCCCTTGCCACTGCTCTCATTGGATACCGCTATCGATACCAATAAAACACAAACTATTTGAAAGGTCGAGGAGATCATTCGGTAATGCCGACCCGGTTGCTCCGTGATTTTCCTCTTATCGACTTCCTCAAAGAACTCGTCAATTCGAACGCGGAGATCGTCATGCCGCTGGTCTTCTTCGGCGTTTTCGCTGTTGGATCGGTAGCCTGCGTAAAACGAGGACTAACGCGGAGGTACTTCGTCGTCGGCGTGGTCGTACTGTTGTTCGTTTCGAGCCAGTTCGCCATCACCATGGTGCCGTTCGTCCACGCCCAGCGCTACAGTAACGTTGACGATCAGGTGGGTGAGGGACACGTCATGGTGATCGTCGATTCGTCGGGCAACGAATTACGATCAGACGACCGGGCGACGACACCCGTCAGGGACCGACTCCTGACCGATCTCCTGCTCGAGGCGTTGGATGACGAGAGATTGGCTGTCGCATCGATGATCCTCGAAGATGGCGAAACACACAGAGAGGATGTCCAGAGTTATGTGCCTCCGCTCTCACACCCACCGCCGTCGGTAAGCGATTATTGGGATGCCGAGACGCTCGAGGAGTACGACGACTTCGAATCCGTGCGAGTGTACCACGTCGAAACGCGATACGAACCCGGGAGTCACCACGTCGAAAACCGCACTTGGACGTGTGCCGTCGAGATCACACCTGCCATGGAGACGATAATGGAGGACTGTGCCGATGTTTAAAAACTACGTTCGCGATCCGGTCTCGGCCTCACCTATCAACCTGGCGATCGCCAGAATCGTCCTCTCGGGATACCTCCTCTGGGTGATCCTCACTGCCAAGTGGCACATGGTGTATCGGTATCCGATGGTCGAAAAGAACCCGACCACCGTTGCCATGTCACCCTATGTTCCAGAATTGGTCCTCGCCAATGTCGACCTCCTCGCGTGGGGTACTGGGATCGTGCTCGTATTGTTCGCATTGGGCATTTACTTGCGGTATACGGCCTTCGTCGCCTCGTTTCTGGTTTGTTACCTTGGTGTCATTAGGTACTTTGTCGATCCCTCCTGGTCGACCCAGATGTTCTTCGCGGCGGGATTGCTGTTGCTGTTCTACGCCCTGTACGCCGAACAGGACGTCTACACGATTGACGGCCTTCGACGACGCTCTGCGGGAGGTCTCGACGATCTGAATCGGCACCTCAAAGCCCCACTAACGCCCAAGTACGAGGCAACACCGCTCCGGCTCTTCCTCCTGAGTCTCGGGCTTCTGTACCTCGGTTCCGGCGTCGCAAAACTGGTAGTCGGCGGCCCGAACTGGATCTCGGCGATGACCCTGGGACGACATCTCGATACCACGGGGCAAGCTGGCTACATCTCCGCGGCTAACGAGATCATGCTCCAGCACGACTGGCTACTTTTCCTCGGTGCGATCGGAACGATCGTCGGCGAGATCGGATTCATCGTGTCGGTTCTCACAGGAATCCTCTTTCCGTACTTCGTGGCCCTGATGATCTCGTTCCACGTCGGCATCGCAGTTGCGATGGGACCGGTGTTCGTCTACACGGTCGTTTTTTTGCTGTTGTTTGCCGACTGGGAACGCATCGTCGCCCGACTCGAATCCGACGACGAACTTGTGTTGGTGTACGACGAACAGTGTTTCTTTTGTACGCAGTCGCTGTACTTTTTTAAGTATCTCGACGTGAATGGCACGGTGGCGTTTTACTCCCAGTCAGACGTCCCCGATCGCTATCGTAATCTCGAAGGCGTCGAGTTCAAGGACGCGATATATGCCTTCCCCGAAGATCGTGCCTACGAGGGCTACTACGCGTTTCGAGAGTTGTGTCGCCACCTTGGTATCCTCCTCCCGGTGTGGGCACTGTTGAGTCTGCCGCCCGTCGCGATGGCCGGCGAACACATATACGGTTACGTCGCGGCGAACCGATCCAGGCACTTTACATGTGCGATCGACGATTGAGTCCGAGAGATCCCTCGCATCCCGCCGACAATGGATTCGTATTTTCATTTTTGATGGTAAGTAAATTCACAAAGTAAAAAATACCCGAGAAAATCACTGGTAGCACGATTTCTGAATACTATTTGATAAAATCCTGAACGATATTGGCCAGTTCAAACAACAGAAAGTATGACACATCGAATAATATTTCCAACTGATATTGGGATCAACATAGAGTAAAATACTTTCCGGTATAGAATGCGATTTTTTGACCAGATGACAAATATTGGTGTTGTGGTGAAATCGCGACGAAAGTAGGCAAAGTTATAGCACCGGGCACCTGGGAATTGCGTAACGTCGGTTCATTTCATGCGCATCGGACAAACCACAGCGGTCTATCTTGTCTCAAAGGGCCTTGGCTCTGTTCTCGGTTTTCTTGCAACGGTCTACTTCGCTCGTGTTCTTGGGGAAGAAGTACTCGGCCAGTATGCGCTGGTTCTGGCGCTTGTGACGTGGCTGGGGATCGGCGGGAGAGCAGGAATTGCCGGTGCCATCACTAAACGAATTAGCGAGGGGGAAGATTCGGAACGGTTTGCAGGCGCTGGTTTGGTCGTGATGGGGGCAATGATGACGGCCGTCGCCGCTATCGTAGCTCTGTTTCACAAACAGGTTAACGCATACGTAGGCGTCCAAGTGGCTGGGTTTGTTATCTTGATCCTGTTTGTGCTACTCTATAAGTCGTTTGTCAATGCATCGCTAAAAGGTAATCATCTCGTACACGTCTACGCGGTTCTATCAACTGGAAGACAAGTACTCGTAGCCATTGCTCAGATAGGGTTCGTCGTAATCGGTCTCGAACTCGCCGGTATGCTGTGGGGATACGCCGTGGGATACTTCATCATCGCGACTGTCGGCCTGTGGCTACTCGGTCTCCGACCCAAACTCCCGGGAAAACGCCATGTCAAAAGTCTCTTTAAATATGCCAAGTATGCCTGGCTCGGCAGCATACGCTACCGGTCTTTCGAGACAATTGATATCGCTGTGCTCGGCTTTTTCGTCACACAGGGACTGGTCGGCATCTACTCTGTCGCGTGGTCACTCGGTAAGTTTCTCGACATCTTCGGTAGCGCGATCAACAGCACTCTCTTTCCCGAGATGAGCCAGGTCTCCGCAGAGAACGACGCCAGTGCCGCGGCCGGCCTGACCGAGGATGCCCTCACCTACGGGGGGCTGATCCTGGTGCCGGGACTCGTGGGTGCATACGTCCTCGGGGACCTGCTCATGCTGATCTACGGCGAGTCGTTCGTTGCCGGCGCGGAAGTCCTCACGATTCTCATTGTTGCGCTGCTCGTCTACACTTATAACAAACAGCTCCTGAACACCCTCAATGCGATCGATAGGCCCGACCTCGCCTTCCGGGCCAATGCGGTCTTCATCGTCACGAACGTCGCCCTCAACGTCGGTCTAATCTGGCAACTCGGCTGGGTTGGCGCCGCGATCGCTACCGCCCTCTCGGCCGCAGTCG
>LFCJ01002689.1_pt1 | contig 12847 bp, 5 predicted proteins | sample 643141 | NCBI WGS metagenome assembly LFCJ01 (sample SAMN03766243, study PRJNA286221) | soda lake metagenome | biome: soda lake; feature: Kulunda steppe; material: water; isolation source: sample B1-Br-g2 brine of Lake Bitter-1 | place: Russia: Kulunda steppe | collected 2010-07 | reverse complement strand
TTACAATCGCCCAATTGTGGAAGCGCTAGACGCGAAGAACACACTTGCACCTGGAGATGTCGGTCCTGCAAACCAATTTTACACCCCTCACTGGGTTGTTCGGATGTTGACTGACAATTCACTCGGGAAGTTGTATCTCGAAGCGACAAATCAAACCGATACTGTTCCGAAACCGGAAGAACTCTCTGTCGACGAGCGAAAAGAACGTCTCGTTACGCCAGAGGATTCGCCAACCGTTGCAGAGTTGTGTACGTATCTGATTCCAGATGAGGACGAACAGCAAGCCCCAGAGTTTGAGCATCCATCGGAACTGCGGGTAATTGACCCCGCTTGTGGGAGTGGACACTTTCTGTTGTATGCTTTTGATGTGCTCGAGCGGATTTGGTGGGCGGAGACCGACGTTGATCGGGGAGAGATTCCAGCTAAGATTCTAAAACATAATCTCTACGGCGTTGACATCGACCTGCGATCGTGTCAGCTCTCAGCATTCAATCTGTACTTGAAGGCCCGAAGTCGAGCAGAAGAAGAGGGTAACAACTCCTTCGAGATGCCAAGTCTTGGTATCGTCGTCGCTGATGCTCGTGTTGCAGAGGTTGAAGAAGCTATTGAGGTGCTTGATTCAATTACAGGTGAGGATACAGACGTTCGAAAGGCGCTTGATAGTGTGATCGAAGAGTTCCAGTCGATCGAAGCACTTGGAAGCCTACTAGACGTGCAGGGCGCGCTCGAAGACGAGTTCATGGAAGAGCAGACAGATGTTATGGAATGGGGAGGAGAGGGCCCACATACGCTGAACGGCTTTTTGCGGGAATTGGAGAATGCTGTTGAAGAGAAGACCTCTGATTCATTCGGTGAACAGAATTTGCGGAGCTTCTTGAATTTGCTCGTAGTACTAACGCAAGATTATGATGTGGCATTGATGAATCCGCCATATGGATCTGGGGGAAGGATGCCGAAGGACGCACAATCATACATTAATAAGCATTATGATTATACGACAGAATATTATATCAATTTCTTTGAGGCATGCGACCGATTTGTCAGTAAATATGGTCGTGTTGGAATGCTCGTTCCGTGGTCGTTCATGTTCAACAAGTCATTTCAAGACTTCCGAGAGGACTTCGTTGGAGGTCGCGGAGCGTTTGACTTCTTTTCTGAGTTTGGATACGATATACTTGACAATGCAACAGTGGGAACTGTAGGGACAGTCGTCCGATCTGGAGCTAAGAGTGGTCAGACCGGGACATTCATTCGGCTTCCTGATATCAAGAAAGCAAAAAAAGAGAGGTTGTTTATTCATGCCGCTTTTGATTCTTCTAAAATAGATATCCAGCGGAAATATCATGAAGATCTTGAAAATTTCGGCATAATTCCCGGAACGCCCTTGTCATATTGGGTGCCTTATAAACTAAGAAAGATTTACGACTCAGATTACTATTTAGATGCAAAAAAGGGTGGTGTAGAAGGTAAGAGCCTGGGGGAAGTGAGCGCTGGGCTTTGTACTGGTGATGATGGACGGTTTGTTCGATCATTCTGGGAGACAGGAGGAGACGGAAATTGGGTTCCGTTTGCGAAGGGAGGTAGTGACGCATTTCTCCTCCCACGAGTGAACCAGATGGTTGATTGGAAACCACGGGAGATATCTAGCCAACCAGGAGGAAGGGTTCAGAACACAGACAATTATTTTAGTGAGGCACTTTCATACACCGTAGCTAAAAGAAGTGGTCGGCGATTTGGTTACCTCCATCCCAACTCAATTTTCAGTCATAAGGGCTCAGTATTAATTCCAGATACTGGAATTTGGAATGCACTCTCATATACCAACAGCCACCTGTTCACATATCTAATGCTTGCTCAGACATCTGAACGAATGTGGGAGGTTGGGTTTGTTTCGAAGGTTCCATGGAGCGAAGAGCTCAAATTGATTGATGACTTGGCCAATTTTTCACGCCAAGCTGTAGGTCATCTTATTACAAAACGCCAGTATGATTTCATCTCACCATATTACAACGGTCCCATACTCGTGGACGTACTGGGGAATAATGAAAGACTCCCACAGTATAGCCATCCACACCGTGAACTGAGTAATGAACTTGAGGTAGATCAAACTGCAGAGATAGTCACACCATCAGAACCGATATCAGAGGTCGGAACTGCAGCGACAAAATATCTTGAACAGATCGAACAAGATCTCCAATCTTGTTCAGACTCTATTGACAACGCAATTTTTGATTGTTTCGGCATCACAGACGAGCAACGCGAAACAATCTTTCGAGAAATCGCACTACGAACGATAGAAGACCCTCGAGATCGCAAAGAATACGATCCTGAGTCGATCACAGAACCTGGAGAGGACTTCCCAGAGATGGTTAAAGACCTTCTCCTCCATATCTGTTTGAAAATAGTACATGATGATGAGGATGGTATTGTTGCCCTCTCAGATGTTGATCGAGAATCGACACTCCTAGATCGTATCGAAAACGAATTCGAGCGTGTTTGGGGCGAATATGCCGCCGATCGCCTTTCAGAAGTTGATGAGATTCTTGGAAACAAGCCAGCTGATACAGAGCCGTATCCAAACATTCGATTGTGGGTCGAGAACAAACTTTTCGACTACCACGTCTCAAAATTCGATCGGACGCCGATCTTGTGGCGGCTTACAACAGAGCGACTAGTTTCCGATCCAACGGGCGAAGGATTTGCCTGCTTGATAGATTACCACCAACTCAATGCTGGTGTGTTCGATCGCCTGCAAAACAGGTACATTGAACCACGGAAAGCACTCCTTCGGGAGCACCGAACCGCTGCAAACCGTCGTCGAGGCGATGAGTCGCTTTCAGCATCTGAACGTGCTGAAGCATCCGCAACGTACGATCGCTGTGAAAGCGGACTTGAACAAATTAGCGTGTTAGAGGATCGGATTGCAGAACTTGCACAGTCAAATCCACGTGAGTGGGATGAAGCAAATCAAGCGATGGCCGCAGAAGTAACCGATACAGTAGCCGAATTCAGAGCCCAAACCCAATCAAAGCTTGAGACACTCGCACAGCTCGCCGAAATAGACGATGTAGATATGGGCGACCTATTCAGTCCGTCATTCTACAAAACTGTCGAAAAGAATCAAGACGAGTGGATTGATGCACTTGAAGATCTCGAAACCGCTTTTGAGGCGTATGCAAACAGCGGTGATGAGCCGGTGGAGGCACATCTGTACGATCTTTTCGAATACTATCATGATCTTGTTGGGTCAACTCACTACGCAAGTAATGGGATTCTGTTTATGACCTACTACTTCAATAAGTTCGATGAAGCAGATCAAGCCACGCTTAGTGCAGATGGTATCTCAGAGCGCGATCGTCTCTGCGCTAAATTGGCTCGTGGGGTTGACGAATTCGAGTCTCTTGCCAATGAGATTGCAGATGCATGTGATCGTCTTTCGAAAGAGATTCCGTCCGATTGGAGCGATCGTGCACTCTCAGAAATAACTACCGCTGGGTACCAACCAAATAGAAAGCACGGCGTTGCGATCAATATCAAACCGCTTTCGAATGCAGAAATAGTTCCCAAAACTGTTGACGATCGGGTAATATAATGAAGGCACATATCTTTGCAGAAGACTCCAAGACGACAGCAGACGACACAGATCAGCCAGCACTCACCTACTATCAAGGACTGTTTGGGATGATCGCAGGACTCTATGGTGAAATTAAGGAGCACGCTGAGACGGAGTTACACATACTATCGGAAGACTATGGTCTTATTAATGGCTCAGACTATCTACCCGCGATCGAATCAGATACGACAACTCCAGTTGGGATAGAGAGACTCTATGATGAAACAAAGCTAGCACTCCGCAATGCTGCCAGTGATAGCAATGTAATAGTTATCTTGTTATCAGCTTCCTCATTTGAATCAACTGTGACACAAGTTTGGACTGAGCTTGTTGAGAATGCAATTCCAGGTTCGATTTGGTGCGTAGGTGCAGCTCGGACTGCGTTAGACAACTTAGATATTGAGGCATTAGAAGCAAAAGGCTGTACAGTCATCACATACAGACGAGTAGGGGTTGCACGAATCGGTACAGAGACACGATCTGAACTACTTGAAGTCATTTCTAATTACCAATAATGCCAGCAACGAAGACACTCCCAGAATGTGCAGCCGATACCATTGAACAGGCAATCGAAGATGCCGCTGATGACGATCCGATAGTGCTGTGGTGGGACGACGGAGGGTACCTTCGGGATATCGTTGAACAGGTGAGTCGCCAATTTGACTGTGCATTCCACGCTGCCGATCGAACCCCACTTGAACTACGACAATATGCCCCACGCGACCGAACAGTGTGGTATGTTCCTCGGGGGAAAAACGATCGAAGATGGTTCAAAGACGTCGAAGAAACTGGGACAGTCATTGAAAAACATATTGGGAAACTTGCCTCACAGTGCTTTACTGATGCGCCAATACAAGCAACACAGCTCCACACCGCTTATGAGACTTCAAACGATCGAGATGCGGTCGCACATACTCTCCATGAAGCGCTCATAGACGACACTGGTGGATTCCCATCACTGCAGTCGATACAAACACAGATTATTCTCGAAGGTAACGATGATCCGGTTCGGTTTGTACTTGAGTACAACACGACAAGCCTCTCAGATTCAGAGCGAGATGCAACGCGAGAGAAAATCCAACAGATTCGAGATCTCCTTATCAACGAAGGAGTCAATGCAGTCAAGAACGTCACCGACTCAGAGGCGATCGTCGATCAGACTCGGCAGTGGGCTGTTGCAGAGTGGCTTGTCGATGAAGGATTAGACCCATCACAGCTCCCTGAAGAATACCGACCTGAACAACAGAGCGGCTTCGGGATCTATCGACCAAAGCTCCATTCTGTTCTCAGTAAAAGTGCACATCCTGATAAACTTGCAGCGATCTATCTAGATCCTTCACAGCGCTTTTGGGATGAGATACTCCGAACACACGGAAAGCCATGGGAGCTCGCTGACTGTCCGGTTGGCCCTACACTTGAACACCAACTGTTCACCCATTGGATGGAATCGTTCAATGATGGTGAGTATGAGATATGTATCACACACGCGACGGATCGTCATTCACGACTCGAGACAATCTACGGTGACGTTTCATGGACGCGGACATGGAAGCAGGCGATCGCTATTGCGCGGCTCGCAAAGGAACTTGATGAGTGGAATACAGTCAACAAAACAGATGATGTCGTCTCTCTGTATGGAGATATTGAGAATGGAACGTGGCAGATCGACAATGCGGTGTATAGCCTTGCAGTCTCTGGCTCACCTGAAGATGCTCTCCCCGAAGAGCATCCAGCAACAGGCACACTTGGGGGGATTCGAGAAACACTCGTCGAATCGACGTATCTTGAGTACCTGAGTGATCTCAGTAAACTAGTTTCTGAACAAGTCGCAGATGGGTCGCCGTTTGTCGAATACGACCATGCACATCAGTTCTTTGCCAGTCAAAAAGAACACCTCCAGAGTGGGCAAAGTGTTGCGCTGTTTATTATTGACGCACTCCGTTTCGATCTTGCACACGAACTTGCAGAGTCAATCCGAAACAGGATGCCGACAGTAGACGTTGATGAAGATACGTGGGTTGGAACGCTTCCATCAGACACCGACTTTGGAAAAGCGGCCCTCACACCGGGAAGCAAATTCAGTTTTGAGATCGCATTCGAAGATGATGCACTGATTCCAAAACGTAATGGACAAAAAATCACGTACTATCGTCGAAAGAAACTCCTCGAAAACGATGGATGGAGTTATATTGTTAAAGACAAAGATGACGAGGCAGGATGGAGCAATACGCGCGTTGCATTCTATTGGAACGATATCGACGAAAGCGGTGAAAAAGAGCTCACCAATTTCGAGAGTATTTTCAGCGATCGGCTGACAGAGATATCGGATATTATCACCGAGAAACTCAAAAAAGGCGTGTTCGATCGTGCATATATTCTGGCAGATCATGGTTTTGTCTCACTTCCAAAACACGTCGATATCAACGACATCCACCCACCAGCATCCGCCAAGACCGTAACTCGCCGGTGGGTTGCTGGAAACGAGATCTCAGATCACGAGTCTGGAGTATTACTTGATGAAAACGCACATTTGGGTTATCTCAATGCCGGAACAGAAATCAATCTCCTCGCAGATCCAATCGAACGGTTTAGAAATCAAGGCTTGCCGGATGCGAGATTCTACCACGGTGGAATCCTTCCACAAGAGTTCGTTTTGAACTTTGTTACAATCACCCCAGAGTAATCTTGGTAAAATTAGAATAAATTATACAGTATATAGAGAACAATGACTGCTTAGGTCTCGTAATCAATCTTATTACCAAGCCAGTCAAGAGGTAAAGGCCCTGATTTGGAGATTGTGAACTTATTTTCTTGAGTTTCATCTACAAAAAACAGTGCCAACATATCACCCTCCCAGTTAGATACATTTTCTACGCCAACCTCTTCTTCAGCAAAACTGTTCAAAAAGAATGGAATGCAGGTCTTGTGTGATTCACTTTCATCTAACTCATTCCGTATGACCTGTTTTAGTGCAGCTCTTTGTTTCTTTTTGATATTTCTCAGCCGAATATGAGATTTATTTATTGCATCATGAAAAATCCGACCTGCATTGATATTCCGCACAAGTAAATCTGTATTCCCATATAGTGACTCAATAGACTCTATCTTGTCTGTAGGATAACAAATTTCATAGTTGGAGTAGTATTTGTAAATTTCTGGAGTTTGAAGATCGTTTTCGAATAGTAGCTCAATATAATCACGAATTTGTTCTCTATATTTACTGGTGTCAAACTCATCCTCCACGCACAGTAATTGAATTTCGCCATTTATCGGTTCAAGTGATCGACTTATCGGACTTCCATGGGGGCACAAAAATGCAAGTTTGTTACACTCTAATAGATACGCATAGCTCATAATCTGAGTACGTTCAGAACGTTTTGTAGTAGGGTCAGATCCTTTTTTATAATACTTACTGTCAAGTATTGCGATTCGTTTAGAACCCTGGTAAATGATATGGTCAGGTCGGATCTGATGAGTACTATCTTCATAGATGTGGGTACTTTGTTGGTAAGCAACGCGAATATCACCGTCACCTTGGTATTGTTCACTTGAGCAGACATTGTCTACCTCATCTTCCAGAATGATTTGTGAATACTCTTCAAACAAATTATTCATGTCAATTATATAATCTACTGTCAGCTCTTCCGTACCAGGATCAAATGCCTCACCAGTTGATGATGAAATAATTGTTTTGGCGACTCTTGTTGCGTTATAGTAATAATCTCGATTTGGAGGAATCTGGCTTGGTTGCAGTGTATGAAAGTCAACTAGCTCATATCGTTCTGATGAGATTCCTAGTTTTTCTAAATATTTGACTTCTTCACGTAGGGAAGAATATATTTGAAAAAATTCATGGTGATTATAATCTTTAGAATGCTGATTAAATAAGTTCAGAAGTAATTTGCCTGCATAGTGTATTATTGCATTAATTGGTGTGTTGTAATTGATTGTTCGTTCAACGAATCGCTGTTTGTTAATACCCAACGAGATATTTCGCAGGCTTTCCTGAACATCAATCCTCCCTCTTCCATCTAAAGCATCATACTCATGTGTGCCAAACTCTCGAATGAATCCATACTTATGTATCGGCTCAATACTTTCTAAATAATTAATAGCAATGATGATGAAAATATCTTTGAGTTCAATATCGTCAGCTAAAAAATCATGAATGGGGATACCATGATAATCGATCGATCGGTTTTGATAACGAACAGTCAATAGCATTTCTAAAACTTCACTCCACGGTATTTTTGGCTTGATTTGTAATTTTGAATTTGGAGTAAGCTGAACAATGCCAACAATATCATTGACTGAAACCGTCAACTGATTACCTTCAATTCTAGCCTCAACTATTTCTCTTGTTGAGTTGCCGTCCTGAGTTGTTCGAGTTTTAACGAATACATTCGCTGACTTCTCAGTAAAAGCAGCACGTTCTAGTTGTTTTCCAATCTCTGGCGGGCAGTCGTTGATCACTTGTTCTTCGTGCTCCCAAACAGGGACGTTGGCTGGAAAGTTTGATGAGCTGCTCATGATTTTGAAATTACCGAGCGCCCATGCGTTTTTCTTCAGTTTGAATATGTTTTTCTACCAAATTATGAGCTGGTGTCAAATCAAACTCTGAGAACGCGGCGTCTAATTCAAGATAGTGTTCATCAAGCATTTTAATGTGTGAATATGATGCTCCGTTGAGAAGTCTCGGAACAATATATGTTCTGAATGCCTCACCCACAGCTAAGTGTGGAACATCATTATAGACACCATCTTTTCCAGTTGTTGCACCTACAAATGAAATAACGTCTTCATAATGCATTGGCCCAAATCGAATGACAGAGTCTTCTTCATTTATTCCATTAAGAATTTCATAATCGATACGACAGAGCTCACGTAATCGGTCACCATCAACATTAGATTCACGAAGTTCGGAGCGACACCAATTTTTTAATAGTTTTGTCCGATCCTCTCGATTATAAGAATCAACTTCAATCATTGCAAATCGGCGGGTGATCGCATTGTCAAGATCGTTAACTGTCCGATCGGACATGTTCATAGTACAAATTATATTTACATTTTCACCGAGCTCAATTGTTGAACCATCATCCAACGTGAATATCGTTTGATGAGGATTCTCAATAGCAGTATACAAGGGTCCAAAAATTCGAGAGATATCCGCACGAGTCAGCTCATCAATAATTATTGCATATTCTTCTTGGTAATCTTCAGCACGCTGGACTGCCTCTGAAACACAACCAAGTTCTTTGTGATAAGAAATACTTCCATCAGAGTAATCAGGCGCTATTCTTCCAATAATATCTTGTTCTGACCAGGAAGGAGATGCTGTTACCAGATCATAACCAACACTGGTTAATAAGGCAAGTTGTTTAGCGAATGTCGTTTTGCCAGTGCCGGTTGGACCATACAATACTACTGGCTTCCCCGTTTTTAATGCACCTAATGCTGTCCGTTCGACTTCAGTCGGGACTAGTATATCAGAAACAGTTTGATCTCCTCTTGTAGCAACCTTTTGTTTCAGTTCAAAATCAAGGTCTGATTTGAGAATAGCGTCTCGAACGACACCCATGCCACGATCACCATCGTGGTGAGTGTCAATTTGTAGATTGTCAACTAAGTATTCAATTACATCCGGGCTTGCAGCATTTTCTACAGCCTCTAGAGCGATGTTACGGTTATTGATAATAGACGGTTGTAGACTTTTGACTTTTTCTAATGTATATAAATTATCCTCACTGACAGACATGTATTATATACTCATAACTGCCTAGATAAGTGTTGTTACATCATAACACACCACGAATTAATATACAACCGCTCTGTTGAAATCCTTGATCTGTGATGTGTTTTAGGAGTCTTGCTGAATAGACAGCGCGTATCGGTCACACCACTGTCGCCAAACTAGACCAAAATAATCGGTTAGTATAGACAAACGCTGTATAACGCCCCGCTGGAAGCTAATTAACTTCTATCAGAATCTGCGCGTTGCATACAGGACGCATGTTCAAAAGTCGCCAGTTGGTGATTATGGAGTTGTCAACCTCAGTTTGTCCAGTTTAGCTGGGAGATTTCGGGGAAAACATTCTTCTTTGTTTTTAACTTCTTCTGGGAGTGAACTTGGATATTGATCGTCCATGTCTGTCACTATTAACAGATTCCCAGTACTCTCATATTCTTCATACAGTTCCTCGATGGAAGCTTCGACATCCGTCCCACCGCTTGGCCGCAACCCCGCATTTATTTCGTCGACCGTGACCTGGGGGTTCCGTGTGATTCCTTGGTTGAATTTGTACACACGGGGACTTGGAGCCATCAATTCCAAGAGGTCCAGAAGAGCATCCTTCACATCTTGGTTCGTATACCTATCCCTCATGCTCCCAGAGACATCAACAAGAACAGTCCACTGCTGGAGCGGGTCGAATAGGTCTGCTTCTAACATGAACTCCTGGACGAGATCGCGATACTCCGCCACTGTAGGCGAGTTGGGACGGACATTTGCAATCAATTCTGCTTCTTCAGGGAGTTCTACATCTGGTGTGTCGTCATAGTTCACCATCACAAGACCAACCGCTTCCGGCGCTCCCGTGAGATATTTTTTCGTGACCTCGTTAACGTGGGGAGTTGATAATGGAGAGCGCTGTTTGTACTCAATGACAACTGCTCGACTCTCTTTATCGAGTTCCTGTGTTCGGCAAATACTCAAATCGGGCCGCATTGATTCCCACTGATCCATCTCATGTGGCGTCTCTAATTCCGAAACGACACATGCATCATAGTTCTGGATCCGTTCCAAATCCGCGACAATTGCGGTATCTTGTCCATCAATTGGGACTCGGCCATCTTCGTCATTGACCTGCGGATCGTAACTGTCCAGAGCCCTCAGCGTCTGGACGGTCATCCAAATTTCATACGTGTGCCATCGATGTTCCCAGAACGGGAGCCGAAGAATATCCAACGGTGATTGATACTTTTGGAAGTCGATAATACCCCGGAGTTCGATTTTCGGTTTGATGGTATCCCGGAAGAAATTAACGGCTTCACGACGATTATCCTCAGATACCTCATGATGGTTCTCGAAGAGAAACTCCCATGCGGGAAGAAGATCATGGAGTAGTGATGCGGCAGAATCAGGCGAAGGAAGCGAATTTAGCTCCTCGGACTCTATTTCGAAGTGATATGAATCAGAATTCGCACTCCCATTCTCAGTAGCCGTATCGATGATATTTTGGAAGAGAGCACGCACTCGTCGGGTAATTTCCTCGAAGTCATCGTTGTGATACGTTTCGATGATAGGGAGCTCGTACGGTGCCCCAGGTCGATAATCAGAATATATTTTCTCCTCCAGATCAACGTGTTTCAAAAAATCAAATAAATCGTTTAACGCCTCATCTGACCAGTAGGCCACATTGGCGCCAGCAGAGATTTTCCTGGCTGTTTTAGCCCATTCACGGAACTCTTCTAAGTTTACGTCCGTGAAATCATTATCATCATCGAACCCGAACCTCACCCGGAGATCTTCCGTGGCCTTCGGCGCTTTTTGATTCGATAGAAACTCCCAGATATCTGCGAACATCCTTGCAAACGGCGCGGCGAGTTGCAGAAACTCCTTCATTAACCACTCTGCGGTCCGGTTTTCTCCTTTCTCTTTGAGGAATTCCGCTATCTGATCGTCGGGACACCCTATCGAATTGCTGAGTTCCTCAATAAGAATGTCATCGCGACCGCCCTCATGACGCAGATGTAATCCTCTGTCCTCCCGGATTTCTTGGTATAATTCATATGCATTTTCAAAGATTTCATTAGGTTGATCCTCACTCATGAGTTAGTCTCTTAGTAGTGAAATTCTCATACGTCTAATAAATAACCTATTGTAGTTCCACTTAATGTTAACATCAGGGTATAAAACGAGTGTAGCGGACGTTGCTCACGGCTCCTGCTGAACTGACTGTCTCGACTCAGGCGCCTCCATTGAAATTAATCAATATCTGATAAATATGTGCCGCTAGGTACGCAACCCCACGTAACAATTGATTCGTCGCAAATCAAGTGGAAGAAACGCTTCTGGCGTGCTGCATACACCCTCTCTATGCAGCAGTCAGCACCTGTCATCCTTTGAGGAGTTCAATAATCCCAGTTGATGTGATTTTAGACATATTTGGCTCTGTTGAAATCCTTAATCAGTGATAGGATTTAGCGACCGTGCTGAATAGAGAGCGCGTATCTCACATGGACGAGTTCTGGAATGTGCTGTGCGAGAGCGCATGTGATGTCGTCAGAGGCTTAATAGTGATTCACCAAGTTAGGCAGAGCCAGAAGTAATACATTCGATTCGGTTATTTCAAAAACTTGTATGTTGAAGATACTGCCATAATTACCGAATCACCGACCGCAACGGGTGCGTTATTCGTGTTTGGATTGGCGGCACTTGTGGTCGTGACCTACCGATACCGTCGCCATTCCCGGGAGTACGACGATCAGGACGTACCCTCTGACGCTACTGACGTAACGGGCGTATTTGCTCTAACCGCGCTGGCGTTGCTGTGGTTTCTCGATGCACTTGATATGACGACTTCACCAATAGCCACAATACTACTGATGGCGGCCGGTGTTGGAGTGCTTACCACTATCGCTCTTAGCGTTGCCAGGATTCGGACTCAGCACGACTGAGCAGTATGGAAACGAACGCTGAGCGATTGCTGAATCGATGCTCTATATTCAGCAGCCGACTTTTGACATGTTTCGGATAAATCAATAGCTGCCTCGGTAACTGCCTTCCCTGAACTGGTCGTTAGATTGCTTGGTCAAGATTGTGGACGAGACACGCAAGAGCGAGTTCACGGAACTGCTTCCACCAGCGTCGTGAACGGACGAACGCGCCGTACTTCCGCTTGAGCGTTGAGTTGACTGTCTCTGATTGACTCCGTTGGCCGTAGAGGTCGGCGTCTAAACGTGCGTTCCATGCCTTGTGAAGCGGTGTGAACTCACGGTGTTTGATTAGTGGACGAATCTCGTGTTGACGGGCAAGCCGTCTGATTTTCTGGTCGTCGTAGCCTTTGTCCCCGAGCAAGATGTCGATAGTCTCGGGGTTGCGTTTGATCAGCGACGGAGCGATCTGGCTATCGTGTTTCCGTGTCGTCGTCACGTGTAAATCAAGGACTGCGTTCACTTTGGAATCGACCAGCAGTGTTACTTTGAGTTGCTGAATCGTGAGTTTGGCTCGTTTCG
>LFCJ01002688.1_pt1 | contig 12849 bp, 10 predicted proteins | sample 643141 | NCBI WGS metagenome assembly LFCJ01 (sample SAMN03766243, study PRJNA286221) | soda lake metagenome | biome: soda lake; feature: Kulunda steppe; material: water; isolation source: sample B1-Br-g2 brine of Lake Bitter-1 | place: Russia: Kulunda steppe | collected 2010-07 | reverse complement strand
CTCAACACATCGAAATCGAGGACGAAGTCGGCATCGTAGACGATGACGCAGCCGGGCGGATTGATTTAATCATCAGCGGTGGCAGTTCGTTGAGCGACCATCCACAGTGGGCGGTCTTCTTGGAACTGAAAGTCGGTGCAGAGGAGGGCCAGCAGCAGACGACGAAGTATGCAGAGACCAACAGCTGGGCGTTCAACTGGTTCGATTCAAATGAATTGTCCGTAGACAAGTTAGAGGATAACAAGTACGTCTACATAAAACGGGAAACAGCCGAGACTCCGTCGGATTCGACCGGCACCTTCGAATCCGTTTCCTGGATGGAGATCATCGACAGTTTTGAATCGAATCTCCAAGATACCGTGTTTGATTATCCCAACCGGAGCGTTATTCAATTCACAGATTTCATTCAATCACTAAAGGAGACCGAGAACATGGACTCGTCGATTAATGAGGACGAACTCAACGAACGACTCAGTCTGTACTACAAACACAGAGACCTCATCCAACAGGTAGAACAAGCAAACAGCCAGTTCGAAAGTGACTTTGAGAATCTAAGCGCGTACCTCATCGACAACTGGGAAACCAAGCTGTTCGAAAAATACGACTTCGATAGCTCTGGGTGGACGACCTCACCCTCTAGTAACGCAAAATGGCAAGGGATACTCCCTACGTATTGGGCCCAGAACCCTCTCAACCAATCAAGCACGATCAAACTGTATTTCCGCCATGCTCCGACAACCGACTCGTTCCGAAATCGTACTCTCACGTTCCGGCTTCGGCTCCCTCCAGCGCGGAATGTACACACGAACATACAGGATACTGGCAAATCATTCAATGACGTGTTCGCAGAAAGGTGTACATCGGAGTATGCAGACCGACTCAACACCGGAGCTGCCGAGCTAAGCGTGGATACAATCCGATTTGGAAGTGCGTCAACACTTGTTGAAAAAACGTATCCACTCGATCCCCAGAATTTGGCTCATTCCTACTTTGACCAACTTGACACGGCAGTAGACGAGTTCTGCAGTAGTGAGAATGACTTCTTAGTCACAATTAACGAGGTCTTCAAGCAGACGTATCGGCAAGTGTTTGACGAAGAACCGGAAGGAGAGTTCCCCGGATGTCTACCGAGACGAGAGTAACCCATCTCTTTCATATATGAATTGCTGCGTCAACATGCCGACTGATAGGTCATGCTTCAATCGATTTGAGTTTCTTCCAAGACTGATGGTACTTTTCGAATCGTTCCGCGAGAGCCGCGTCGGCTGAATCAAGCCGCATGATATCCATATTATCCTCCAAAACTGCTATTTTGACTGCCCGCCCAATCGGGTTGCCCACCGCCCGATCAATCATTTCTTCGTAGTCTTCCTCTTCTCGCTTCGTTACTGCATATGCCGTAATTCAGGTCACAAAATTGGGTATACTGATAATATACTATTAGCTGAGAGAAATGGTTTCAGTATTTTTCTGGCCCTCTCGAACTAGAGCTGTTAGTGAATCAGGTGTTTCAATAAAGACGGCTTCACCACCATCTGATTCGAGATTATCTTGCAGTACATCTTGGCAGTGAACGTTGCCCTTGGTTTGGGGGCGAGTGTGTCGAGTGTGACCGACAACTTGAGGCGGTGAATCAGGAGATAAGTGCGCATAATTCATCCAAACGAGTCCTGCTGAAGGTCCCTTCACGCGTTGTGTACCTTTCCCGAGCACGAAGTCGTAGTCTGAAGCAAGCTGTGTTTGTATCTGAGCATCTTCTCGTGTGCCAACTACAGGTAGTAACTGCTCAGCGGCTTCAATTAATGATTCGTTCACATCACCCACAGAATACTCAACTGTCGAACCAGCGTGAGCATAAGTATAATTGTAGCCACGATAGGCAGCGGTCACGTGACCGTCGCAGATTATGCGCAGAAACTGTTTTCGAGCTTCTGAATCTAACTGCGTTGAGTACCAGTCGACGTAATTGTAGTCTTTGGACATGAGTATCATCGATTCATGATTGCCGAGTGTAATTCGAACACGTCCTGGAGGTGCTTCATCAACGAGTCGGCTGACCATTACTAATGTTGCCTCGTTCTTCGGGCCTCGATCAATGAGATCGCCGTTAAATACGAGGACGTAGTTATTGTCCGCCCAGTGGAGACAACCATCCTCGTCAGTTGTAACAATGGGTTCATATTCTGGATGGTCGGTCAGCGTCAAGAGCGCACTTCGGGCCTCTTTGAGATAGCCGTGGATGTCACTAATACTCACGATTGCAGGCGGCTCGTGAGTGCTGTTAGGAATTGCTCGGACGGTATCTCGAAGTGGAGATGGAACCGGGTCAGATGTTATGTTGAGAAGCATACTAATAACAACTCATTTGAGGTACTTGCTTGAAATAATATCGTAAATCTGTGGAGTTTATTTATTATAGGAGACATGTATATATGAATAATACACTGCGCGCGTTGTTGACCTCCGCAATCAGATGTTTCATTTTAGCGATCTTGACGATAGCAACCCAATGGACACAGAATTCATCAAGTCCGCTAGAGAGCATTTGAATCATATTCATTCCGAGATAGCTACCAACTAAACAACTGTCTCTCTTATACGTAATTAATACTCCCATAGATGGGACACAAAGGCTTAAGGAAATAGGAGTACCGGCTGGTTGGCACAGCCATCGAAGTTCCTGTTTGACAAGGAAACTGGTGCGTTCGCACTTCAAGAACAGGACACGTCGTAAACCACAATATCCCAACGTGAGAATCCTCGCCGTTTACCGCGGGGAGGATGTCAACGGCGGCAGTAGTAACTCCGACAACTTCCTCTCAAAGAATTATGTCGAGGTTTGGTGTTCCTCGAACAGGTCTCGAACCACGGAGAGAATATCATCAACGTCAGTATACCCTGCAGCACAGACTGAAGCGTTTTTGAGCGTCTCAACCCGCTCGTCAGCTCGCTGGGGCCCCCCTGGACCACCGAGATGCAGATCTGCACTCCAGGCATTCATTGCCTCAGCGATGATCAGCCAATCTAGGTCGGTAAACGAGTCGACGGTTCGGTCGGCCTCAGAGGGATCGACACGAATATTGAGATCGTGATTGTGCTCCCCAGTGGGGTCATTACTTGAAGGGTCGATGTCGCCCCACCGTGGATTAATATGGTCATAGATATTCCCTTCTGGAATATCTGCTGCCGCCGCGACGATTGGAATGAGACGACGAGCGTAGTCGACTCGATCCTCGAAAAAATTCGTATATGAATAATTTGTACTCGTTGTTTTGTACAACGCTTCTGTAATTAACAACCAATCTTGGGAGTGGAAGTCTATTGGTCGAAGTTCTGTCGATCCAGGATCAACTGGGACTTTTCTTCCAGTTGACTCCGAATCAGATTCTTCATCCGGCACTACGATGTCCTCTTCAATTAGCTCTGCAGTTTCCGTCTCGTTGTCATCCATGCGTTTCGTTTATCATCACCGTATGTTAAATTCTTGACCGGTGCGGCTGATTCGTCATATAAATGTGTGACTTTGGATAGTCTACACACCTCAGATATTGATATCGCTCAAACCTAATTCAATTTCGCTAATTGCTGCTTCAAAATGACGTTGAGAAATTGACTAGATGCTAGATGCTGATGTCTCTGACATCGCGTTTCGAGCAGCTTTGTCGGTGATCATCGCAAGGTCAGACGTGACGTATGGTTCACTGCATCCATCGGTCTCAGTGAGATCAATTGTTTTTTCCCAATCAACTCAGTGCTCGTTGAATGAGCTATTTTCGAGCTGTTTTTTGAGTATCTCAATGCGAGCAGTATTTTTGAGTGCTACAATTTCGATCTTCTCTTCGAGATGACCAGCCCACTTATTCGTCGTAGCTATCGAAATGTAAATCAGGATGGATATCGTGACCTTGGTGTAGCAAAGAACAGCAGTGCCGTGAAATCATACTACAAGCTCGATCTTATGAAGCTTGATCAAGCGACTCAATCGACGTGTACGGCATCTTGGATTCTGGTATCAAGGCCTGATCGGATAGTGCTCACAGGAGAACATTATCAACTGATGGATCTAAGATAGACCGGATCACCCGTGGTCTAGCGAAACAACAGAGCCCAATTTTGGGCTGTTGTTAATTGATAAGGAACCCTAACAACTATCAACATACAATACTCTCTTTTGGTATGAGCAAACAAAACGTAATCGAAAATTTGGTAGATAATATTGATAAGCGTGAAGTTAAAAAAAGGGCATATACCGCGGTTGAAGCAGCATCTAAATGGCTTGCGCAGGAACGGCGTGAAGCAAATGAATCAAATGTATTTCCCTACAGTGATACTTATACAACAAAGTATGCTCCTGGAAAGGATGAATCAGGGTACATGAGTTCTGCGGAAGGAATGACTGCCCTATTTATGATTTTCTCTAAGAGTCAAGAAGATTCTACTCTCTATCTTTCCCCACGAATTGATGGTAAAATTCTGACTGACGATGTTGAGTGGTTATTAAGTAATGACGATGAACAGGGTATTGAAGATGGTGTGTACAGAGCTACACCATACTTGCCACGCGGTGCTACAGAAAGTTTCACTGATGCGGTGAGTTTCACTACGACTACGATACAAGAAGCACTCAAAATTCCGAAGGTAGAAGTTTCTGACAGTCGACTAGAACAAGCATTACATCGAAACAAGGAGTGGTTGGTGAATAATTATATTGAGTCAACAACTGAGACAGATGGAATTGGGTGGGCTTGGTGTGGCGCAGATGAGATGGATGATATGGATAAACGGTATCCGCCACAACGCTATTTTACTTATTCGGCATCAGTCGCTCTAGCCGATTTATACGCAGATCCGCGTGTAGAGACTGACGACGAAGAGATTGAAAGAATTCTCACGAGAACGGTGCAGCATTTACTTAGTGACTACTGGACAGAAATCGGTGATCTCAAGGGTTGGACAGAGTTCACAAAGGATCCGTACGGGCAAGGTCTTGAGCCGAGTACATTTGACCCGTCACTGCAAATGGCAAAGCCAAGTCCGTTCTCAACCAGCAATACATTGTTTGCGGCGGCGTATTTGTATCGCAATCTTCCTGATTATGTCTGGGAGAGTGTAGATCTTTCAGAAGATGAAGAGAGCCGTATCCACGAAGCGATTGATTATCTCATAGAAAATATTACAGGTCAGATAAACGGCAATAGTCTTGAGGAAACATCTGCTGTATACAGAACTGGTGCAACAGAAGATGATGGAGAGAGTACATTCAGTCGTGGTTATACTGATGGGTCACTTCCATACACTGTACTTAACGCTTTGCTTGCAATAACCAACGCTGGTGGACCATTTGATTATAGACAGGAAGAGATAGAAAAGTTGCAACTAGCAACTGCAGATTATATACTTGAGAACTGTTGGACAGGAGATACGGGATTCAAACACTTCGAAGAGGACCGTAGTGAAGAGCCGGTGGTAGTATATGCTACACAACTTGCTATTGAGAGTCTACTTTGGTTTGGGATTGAGGCCCCTGAAGACGATGTTAAAAACCAGATAATTATGCAGCTCGAAAAGACTCAAGACAAGGTTGCTGCACTACTTGAGGATAATTCGGAGCCAGGACAACAGTTAGTTAATGAAAATAGTGGGGCAGGCTATTCTCCTGAGACTGTTTTGCAAAGAAGCCAGTTGTTTACTAAGCGAGTTTCAAACAGTCAGCGTCAAATGGTTAATGATTTTGATAGCACTATTTGGTGGGCTATAGATAAAAAGCTTGGATCAGAAGTTAAAAACACAGCGAGAAAGCTCACAAATGACGGACTTGAAAAAGAATTAAAACGGTCAAATATATTCGAATTCTTCTCAATGTTAAATAAATGCTTCCATGCTAACACGCCTTCTGAATTTGAGGAGTCAATTCAATATTACGAAGATGACTACGGCATATTTATTCTACAGCCACAGCAAGAAATAGTAAATAGATTACAAGAAATTGACTCTGAGTCCGTAGATGAATTTGATCAACGTTCAGAGATTATTCTCGAAATACTCGAAGAACTAAAAGGAGATCCACTTATGGATCATGAAGAAGACAACGTGGCGACTGCATTCCGAGATAAGATTGAGAATCTAGACTCCTAATATATATTGACTATTTCTGATATTGGCCCCGATGTACATCTTTCACCGCCTCACAGATCGGGTGATCGTCAGCACAAACAAGGCAATAAAGAAGCTACCAATGAACCCTTGGATATAAGATAAAGTCCTAATAGGACCGCTTTCAATGTCGCTCCCGCCAAGGATAATTGTCGTGAACATTTCCGCGCTCAGTGTCAGTGATCCAATGAGACCACTAAATTGTTCGGGACGGGTCTGTTCAACTAGTGCCCACGTGATTTCATAAGTCGTTGCGAACATGAAAATAACAACGATTGAAGCAAGAATAACACGTTTCGGTTTTTCTCCGTATCCAGAAGTCAACCAGAGGATCCAGTTTGTGAACCAAAGCCATGCTCGGCTAATCCGCTCCCAGAGTGTGAGTGTCTGATTAGTTTGTTCCGTGCTCCGAAGCCAAGCTCGATGACCATGACTTCGCCGACGATAATTCAACTCTTTTTGAAAGAACTTCGAAGATGCGTCAGAATCACCCTGTTTATCAGCTCCAATTTTCGCCTTACGGTATGTAGATTCTAATTTATTGAGTTTATTATCTGGGTCTGGGTCTGAACCTTCTCGCAGTAAACGCCCATACTTTTTTCCAAAAGATTTCACTATTTGATTTGCTCTTCCGGTAAATGATTTGATACTGGATGTAGTTGGTTGGTCAGATGCAGATATTTTTGTCTCACCGGTGGTATTTGTAGATTCCAATCTCCAACCATTTTCTTTGAGCTCTTTCCTATATCTGCTGTTGCTGAAATCAAACCCATCAAATTCCGTTTCATAGAATATGAATTGTTCGAATAGCATATTGTTTCTAGAGTTTTTTTCTCGGAACTTCAGTTCCAAATCTCCTACAGTAGCTTCAGTAAAATCATAATATGTCTCAGATGAATTAGGTAGTTCAAACCTCCCTTCGGGTATTGTTGCCTTATTAAAGCTAATGACCGACGAGTCATTAGTGTCTCCACCTTTTTTGTTTACACTACGTGGTACGAACTGGAGTTCAGCATCTTTTGCATCAATATTTGAGAAATCTATTTTATCACTCAGAAAACCTGTGTCTTCGAATACTACTCTTCCAGTAAGATCTGCGTTAGCGAAAACAACTTCATCATGGAAAGTTGAGTTGTTGAAACGAATTGATCGAGAGTCAAATTGAATAAAACTAAAATCTGTTTCACCCTTAAAATCTGCATTAGAAAAATCAAGTCTCTCTGATTCCATGGATGCACTGTTAAATAATGCTTTAGTACCAACATTCATCCCAGCAAAATTTATATTTTGACCAACAAGCGTCGCGCGTTTAAAACAGACTTGCTGGTCTATATCTATATTTGAGAAATCTAGTTTGTTCCCTTGTAGCTGGCCATTGCTGAACGTTAAATCCCCTTTAGCATCGAAATTCCGGAATACTATCTCCTTTGAATTGATTATAACATTTTTGAAAATCGCACTCGAATTAATATCAAAATCTTCAAATCTCACTTTTTTATTTTCTTCGAACAAACAATTCTGGAAATTAAGATTACCATGTACATCGATATTATAAAAGTCAACAGTATTATCCGAAAATTTTGAATCTGTCACGACAAGATCTCCATTAATGACGGCGTTATCCATGTCAATTTCTGCACCGGTAAAATTAGAGTCAGGCAGCTCAACGTTACCACCTAGTAGAGAAGAACTAAAATCGACACTACTCTCGCTAAAATCAGATTTAGTAAACGAGATTGTTGATAATTCGTTTTCGTGTTCTATCTCACAATCATTGATAGCTTCTCCAGAAAATTTCCAAGACCCAAATCTCGCATAACTGAAAGACACACTATCGCCTAAATAGTCACAATATCTCAGTGTTATTTTTATATTCTTAACTGCGATTTCATTATGTTCTCCATCAGTTGGCGATTTAACACTCTCGATCCCAATATTACTGAAATTAGCGTTCTCATGAAATTCACATCCATTAAACGACACGTTTTCTTCGTTAGCAAGTGTGTCGACGTCCTTGGGTGGTTCAATGAAGATTTTCACGAACGAGAAAGATACATCCGCCTCACAGATATTCTCATTAAATAAAAACCGCTGAGTATTAAACTGGGCACGAGTGAAGTTGGCTTCACCTCCAAAGCGAGTTTTAATTATATCTAAATCTCTCTCATTAATATTTGCGGACTCGGCATCTAGACCACTCAAAAGTGTCGAACTTTGACAGCTAAACCCATTTATCGTACTATAATCAAGCTTTAATTTTTCATGTAACGTTGTATTATCTAAATAAAGCTCTTCTATGTGGGCAAAGCGAAAATCGATTGGCCGATTATCAGGCGAATCTAAATCTAGATATTGAAGATCTACTTCTCTTATTTTAGAATTTATAAATATTTTCTTATTTTTACCAAAAGGCTCTAGTTCTTGCACAGATTGTATAAATGCTTGATTGACCTCTCCGGGTGATATGCCAATATTCTCTTTATCCTCTATAGACAAGTGAAACAAGCACTGATTGGTTTCCTCAGAGTATGATTCATGCGGACACTCCAACGGTATTCCTAATTCTTTTCTGGCTTCTTTTGCTTTCTCCTCTTCTGATATCCCTCCAAATAGAATATTACCACTGTTGTTTTCTTCGTGATACTCTGCTAATCTCTTTCCAAATTCTGTGAGCTCTCCATCCTCCTGAACTGCGAGTCCATTACAATTATCACACATATTTATTGTATGCTACAGATAGTTTCAATCAACGATACTATAAACAATGTTGCTAAGTCCTCCACCTAATTCGTATGTAATATCCACAGTGATCGTCTCACCTGCCTCTACAACTAAATCTTGATCAAAAGGCAGATTTAATGGAGGATTGAGCCACGGACTGGCTCCAGTGTACTCCATGTCGGGTGCGAACCTAACATCTGTATTTATCTGAATCCCGTTCACTATTCCGTCAACATCGGCTTCAAGCTCGATTCTTTTTTCAACTAGCTCGGAATTGTTCTCTTGAAAGGATACTTCGTGGTAAGTCTGTTCCGTAGACCGGGTCTCACTCTCCCGACTATCGTATTCTTCGAAATGCGGGATGCGAAATTCATTACCATAAAACTCGTAGTCTGCCTCAATCAACCGTATAGATGTTCGGGCGTCGTGAGGTACCGTTTGCAACTCTGTTTTGGAGAATTCTTCAATAGCGTAATTCATGACGGGAACCTGTAGTTCGGCAATTAAGCCAGTATCCAACAACTCACAGAGTACAACATCAACCTCTTCGGGGAGGTCAATTTCTCTCGCATCACCACGAATGTATTCGATATTGTCAATTCCCTCTTGCTCGACTATTTTTTTACCTTCTTCGTAGACCTCACGGTCAATCTCTACAGCGTACACCTTTTCAGCCACTTCAGACGCAAGACAAGAGAGAAACCCGACACCAGCACCGAGATCTGCGACGACATCGCCCTCGTCGATGGTTTGCTCTATCGCTTCGTGAAGAGCTTCCATCCGTGACTCGTCGCTCAACAGATTATATTGGTAGACAAGGGGGATAATTGGACCAGAAGGGAACTCTTGAGTACTCCAATCGCTCCTGACGTAGTATATTTTAGTGCGATCATCAAAGTTAACACCGAGGTATCCCTGTTTTCGGAGTTCACTCACATTTCGTTTTATTTTTGACTTTGGTAACTCAATCGAACTCGCAAGATCATCAAGAGTTGCCTTTTTTAATTCATATATTTCAAGCAAAACTTTACCGAGATCATTTTCAAGAAACCGTGTTTCGTTAATTATCTGTAGAGGCGGGACGGAATTACGTACACTTTCTCGGTTCTTGCCCTCGAGGATATCTTCTGGTTTGGGTTCGTCAGTCATGATTAGTTTGGACCATTGTATTAGTGTTCTTTGATTATTGTAGTCGATACAAATTACAATTGCTGAATCAAATCGGCAACGATTTTGTACTCATCAGCAATGAGTCGATCTGAATGATCATCAATCACAACTTTTTCTTCTTTCTTGAGAATTTCCGACTCGTGGATTGCTGTAGTCTCACCTACGAAAGGCGGCAACTCACTATCCACCCAGTCAGCTACATCCTCGTCCGTTACTTCTGGGGGGACATTGCTTCCAATCCCAAGGACCTTATCGAAATAACGCGGATCACGAGAAATCACTCCGCCAATCCAATCCAGCAATTGATACGTTCCCAGTTTATGTTGATGTGTCCACTTCGAAAAAGTCAACAGATGATCTGATGCTTGAAAAATAGGCATCGCTTGATTGCTTATACCAGATCTTGAGTCAAGAAATACATAATCTAAGTCATATTCGGTTTCGAAGTCACGAACCAAATCCTGAATATTAGCAAACTCTCGTTGTGAATCGTCCGCCATCTCTGCAGCAACCTGAGGGTTGATATCCCCCGGCATTAGTAGAAGTTTGCCTTCAAAATCAGTATCTCGGTAGCTTTTCTGAACATTTAGTACATAGTCACTTAGCTCCCGCTGTGTCTGCTTGTTCCCTCCTAAATAGTCGTGTATCGATTTTGTTCGAGCTCGCCTATTCGGGCCGATATCATAAATCATGTGCAGCCCTGGTGCAGATAGGTCAAAGTCCATACACCCGACTGTTTCACCCCGTTTAGCTAGTTCGAATGCAACATTGCTGAGACATGTACTTCGGCCCGTACCTCCCTTGAAGGAATAAAAAGATACTATTTCACCCATTTACACTGATATGCTATCGACAATAGCATTAAAACTTTGTTATTATTTGTATCGTACTAATTAGATTATAATACATACTTCAGAAGTGTTTTGTCTCTAGTAACGGATACTACAGTATGACTATAGAATTAGTATGGGGGACTGGAGAGGGAGCTACACAATTGAGTGCGTTTGATTCATCACTCGCGGACGCTGGAATCCACAACTACAATCTGGTAACATTATCATCCGTAATCCCAGAGGGGCGGGCCATTGAAATTTCCGGGACACATGAGCAAAACTGGAACGTTGGTGAACTAGTCGCTGTTGTGCTTGCAGAAAATGAATCAACTGTAACTGGAGAAACAATTGCCGCAGGACTAGGTTGGATAACCGCCGAAGAAGGTGGAATCTTTTACGAAGCAACCGCAGAAAGCAGTAAAAATGTCGAATCGCTACTACAACGCGGACTAACGAGCGCAAAAACCGACCGGAAAGATTGGAATTGGAATAGTGATATAGAGACCAAAATCGTTGAACATACTGTCGAAGAAAACGGTGCGGCTGTTGTCTCTGCAATATACCAAAGTATCTAATTGACCCCCAGGTCTTTTCGAAATTCAAAGTCTATGCATTGGCGTCGATTCTTGCACACGTATATCAATTATGACTGCTGAACACACTAAGCAGGATGTCATACACACGCGCTCTCTGTTACTAAATTCAACTCCTCCCGACTAACTCATGTGGTGTCGACCCGAGCAACATCACAGAGCCGTTTCACCCCACGAGAACAAATTGTGAACCGCGAACCGTAATATCCCAACCCAGCGGTGCGGTTCCGTGGGATTCCCGCGTCTTCCAAGCGCGGGAGGATGTCAACGGGAGTTCCATATCACCGTGATACTGGCTGCTCTGGCGGAAAACTGATCCACTCTATAAGAGGTTTGTAGCGTCCAATTTGGCCCATCAATATAGAATCCGCTTTTATTAGTTGTCGGAGAGTATTTTTTCAGAGATGTATAAGTTCTTGTTCAAAAACAAGAGCTAGTCAGCAAAATTAGTAGACAGCAACCTGTTGACAGACGTACATCAAACTCTGGTCGGTATTGATTCAACACAGCACTCACTAGGACGATACTGGTGTACAGGTCGCTACGTATTAGGGAACGATGGGAGCGTATGACACTATCCAAGGATGGCTTTCCCAAGGGATGAGAGCCATCTTGATCCCCTCACCTCAAAACTATGAGTGCCGATAAGTTATACCTCGAGAAATCAGAGTGAAAGTTGTACGATAACTGCTTTTATAGTGAATATGACCCGCGAGTGGTGTTGATTCAGTACGATACGGTTCTTCCGCTGTGGTTAATCGAAGCGGTACTTGCGAACGAGAGACTCGATCTCGTCCAGCACAACGTCTTTGTCAACGTAGTCCCAGCCAGAGATACCGTCAATATTTTTCGAGGAGTTGACTTGGATGCCTTCACCTTCGTCTTTCTCCATACGATGTCTAAGGACGAGTGGGGCGATAGCTTCCTCAACGACCTCTTTCGGCATTGGAATCCAGCCTTTAATGGAAGCTCCCGAACCAAGGTAGAGTTTGGCAACTGACTGGCTTGGTGGTTTCGTGTATTCTGATGGCTCTTTCAGCGCGCCAGTCACGGTGGCGTTGCCTTCAGTTTCGGTGTCGCTATCGCTGTCGTCGGCATCTTCAATACGGCCCGACTGCCCGCTACCCTGTTCGTCAGTCGAAGAGTCTTGGTCAGGGAGATCTTGCTGAGAGCTCACCTCGGATTTCTTTTCTTTGTTTGCTTCTGCAGCTTGCTCTCTATCGACACTTGACCAGAACTCAGATAATGTTTTAGGTAGCGATTCAGGGTCAACTGGCTCGAACTCTCGTTGTTCGTCTGGGGAGAGATTCGATTTCGCACCGTCCCAGTCGTCTGAACCGTATCGAGTATCGACAAGAAGTCGAACACCCACGTCTGCG
>LFCJ01002687.1_pt1 | contig 12849 bp, 22 predicted proteins | sample 643141 | NCBI WGS metagenome assembly LFCJ01 (sample SAMN03766243, study PRJNA286221) | soda lake metagenome | biome: soda lake; feature: Kulunda steppe; material: water; isolation source: sample B1-Br-g2 brine of Lake Bitter-1 | place: Russia: Kulunda steppe | collected 2010-07 | reverse complement strand
ATTAATGAAATTCGAGTAGTATTAAAATTTTCTGGAAAGTTAAAAGCAACAAATCAAATATATTCAAATATTGCTAATGAAATCTATTCTTCTAATTTAAATGTACACATTGTACAACAAACAAATAATGCTATTATTGTCCAATTAGATAATCCTGATTATATAATTAGACAATGTAAAAATAAATAGTTAATATTTATTTAACCTAAAATCTAAATATTTCATAGTGTATATATGTTTATAAAGAAATCAAAAGAGTTAATATATAACACATATATTGATTAAATACAACAAAAAGGATTCATGGTCTAGTCTGGTTAAGACGCGGCCCTTACATGGCTGAAATCCACGGTTCGAATCCGTGTGAATCCATATAAATGTACATAAATCGAACTCAAAAACTTGGGTATTCTTTTACAATATTGATATAAATTATAAATAATACAAATTATTATATTTTTAGTTTGTTTGCATCATATTTTTTAATAGTATTATAATCTTTATTAATTTGATTATTACTATATATTGCATATATTACTATCATTGATAAAATCTTTACTTTGTATATTTTAAAGTAGAGGTAAGAAAGGTTATAATAATATACTTAAAATAAAAAATCTAATAACATAATATTAATAGAAAACATTAATTTTTTATAACTTTATGTTAAATATACTTTATGGATAATTATAAAGAAAAAATTTTTGAATCTGGAATTACGGTTAAAGAAGTTAAAGATTTTGAAAATAAAATCGAAATTACATTAGATTATATTTTAGAAGATTACAATTATGAACCATCAAACAAACAAGGCTTAATAAATGCACTTCAATATACAATGTTTGAAACTATTATATTTGATAGTTCAGAATTAAATATAGATGTTAATAAAATTTTTGAACGATTTCATTCAGATTTTAATGACCCTAAATCATCAAAAGCTGTTGGTTCATTACAAGTTATTCTTGGTTCTTCATACGCAACTGATTTTAAAGAAGATAACGTTAATTTAGATATTTCAATGTTATCTAATAAAATAATTAAACGAAATTACAATCAATATAAATAGTCAAATGATAAAATTAATAAAGTTATTTGAAAAATAAATTTACAATATTAAAAATGTTTATTAAATTTTACATTGTTGAGATACTTCACTATATATCTTCTGAGTTAACTTCAGATAGTGTTTGAATAATATTAGAAACAAGTAACGAGTTAAGAATTCACACGACTTAAAATTACCTATATCATAATCAAAAAACTTATATTATTTTAATTATAAGTAATATATGCATAAGTGCGGAAGTAGTGTAGTCTGGTATCACGCATCCTTGCCATGGATGAAACAGGGATTCAAATTCCTTCTTCCGCATATAATTAATTATTTCTATCACTAATTCTTTGATATAAATTAATACATTCAGTTTTATCAATGATTGAATAGAATAAATACCCCTTGAGTTCGATTTATTGACTACAAATTAATCATTATTATGTATACGCACGTAATTATATATTTACTTTTGATATTAGTAATTTTACTAAATTTTATTATAAATTAATAGTAAAATTACTATTAAAGTATAACAAAATTAACAAAATAAATTTTAATACCGTATAGAAATACTTAATATCAATTAAATAAAATAGTATATTATGTACCAAAAAAATACATTTGATATTAATATGTTAATAATGATGGTTTGGTTAGCAGTATTAGTATTAATTAATATTTTTGTGTGGAGATTGTTTGTATTTTTTTAATGATATTTAATTAGGTACAAAGCTTATTATGCTTTGATTTGTAATATACATATATGAGTAAATCAAAAGAAAAATTAAAAAAAGAGATTGAACAATGGATAACATCTCAGATGCCAATTATTCAGATGCACGGAGGAACGAGTTTAGTAAGAGAGTTAAATATGGATGAAAACCTTGTCGTAATTGAATTAGGTGGTACATGTTCTGGGTGTGGTATATCTAATATCACGGCAGATAATATTAAAAGAGAATTATACTATGATTTTGAAGAAATTGATGAGGTTCAAATTAAAGTGCCTTCAACGGGAGATATGGGAAGTAGTACTGTTGAAGGTGGAAGAGGTGGTGAGTTACAGGAAGGAAATGAAACAACAGGGCATTTTTAAATAATTTAATTTATATTAGAAACATATATAGTATACATACTTTTATTAGTATATATGAGTTCAATCAGAATTAATAAACATACCTTAAAAATTGGTACAGAATTAGTTTTATGTATACAAGGTTCTCAAATGGCAGAATTAATTATTAATAATAGAAAAAATAATAAAAAGTATGCAGAATTACCAAAAAATAATTATGGATATAAATACGTTCCAGAAGGAACAACATTACAAGTTGTTAATATTATCAGAACAAGTGGGGATAGAGATATTAAATTTTCTACAAAATATGGTTGGTTTAGAGTAGATGAAAATATATTAGCTGAAATGTTTGATAAACAACACGTAAGATTTAAGTAATTTATAACATAATGCGTTAGCAATTAATTCTTATAACTTTAAATAACAAAATATATAAGATGTAGGTTACGTATACAGTAATATGAACATTGACGAAATTGTAGATACATTAGAAGAAACAAAATGGTCTGATAATTATCCAACAACAGAAGATATATTTACTGTTAAATACATAGCGGAAAAATCACACGAAAATAAAAATTATTATTTGTTATATCTTGAACGAGAAAATAATGAGAATAGATTTATGACCCTTATTGATTTTATTGAGAATATTGAACAAAATAGGTTTGTTGCTATTGATGATAATGCTGTTGATATTGAAATGAAAATAATTAATAATCAAGAAATACCACATGTTTGAAAACGCAAATCATAATTTTTAAGTTATCTAATACAAATATGATAATATGAGTTTACTTATTACTACAGATGACTTAAAAAATGAATTCAAATTTTTTCTTAATCGTATTAAAGAAGAAGGCGTAAAGTCAGAAAGAATTTCACAGAATACTATTGAACCATTAGTTATTCCATTGAATACAAATGGAGAAGTATTAACACTCACATGTAATAATATAAATAAATTTTTAGAATCAAATTCAAAATTACGATTAACATATACAATTCCGCATGAATATTTAGATATTGAAAATTCTTACGTTTATGCAAAAGATGTTCATGATTCAAAATCTTTAGATATCATACATACGGTAGTAAATGACCTTTTTGGTGTTAAGCGTTTTAACTTAATTTTATCCAAATCAAGTTCTAAAACACATATTTTTAAATCTACAGTTGTTATTGATGACCCGGCGATTGTTTCTATATCAAATAATTATGAAATTAAGCAAATATTGAAAATAAATATAAAAAAAGAATATATTTACAAACAAAAAGATAAATCTCTTATTACAGAGGCAAATTATAAAAACACAGATATGATTATCAAACCTAATTTAACAAGCAAAGATGTTAGTTTTGATGATACAATTACTATTTTTGGTTCAGAATTATCCGTGGATTATGAAAAAAATATAAACGCTATTTCACTTAAAAAAGATGGAGAAACATATGCATGCGTAAATAATTTAGATGGTGATTGGACATATCTTATTGATTAAATAACATATTTATTATTTTAATTTTTTAATATGAATTCCTGCCGTACAATTACAAGGATAACCACAATCTATACATTTTGCGTTTCTGTTTAATGTATCTTCATACCAAAAATTTTCTATTGTTTCTATACATTCAAATCCTGATTTTTCTAATATCAATTTACTATTAGGGTTTTTATCTCGTATCCAACAAATAGCTAATAGTGTATTTATGTTGTTTTCTTTGAAATATTTTTCTCTTCTTTTAATCTGGTTTTTACCAATACCTTTATTTTCATATTTTTTCTTTACAACATTCAAATCAAGAAGTCCAACTTTATTAATAATTGAATCAAATAAATTTATTTGAGAAACCATATTTTCAGCTTTATATTTCTCAAGTATTTTTCCAATACAAAATCCTACGATTTCTTTACTATTTTTCTTAATAGTTATAAAACCAAAAACATGTTTTTTATTTTTATTTATAGCATCACGTATTTTAGATTTATCAGGATATTCTCTACCCATTCTATTTTTCCAAATACTTAAAACAGAATCCATATGATTTTTTTCAATGGGCTTTGTACAATAATTCATACATAATGTAATTTATATAAATGTATAAATTTAACGCGTAATTAAACAAAACTTTTAACGTATGTATATGAAACATATATTATGGTTAATTTAAATAAAATATATAATGCATCTTTTATTAAAAATCATATTACAGGATATGACGGTCATGAAAGATGCAAAAATCTGAAAATCCACCAAATAAAAGTTTCATATTTAAATGGATACCATACCTTTGAAATTGAAACAAATAACAAAGATAAATTAATTGAATTACTTGAAAATGACTTAGAACAATATAAGTATAAATTTAATAATATAGAAGTAAATAACACTTGTTCAATAAATATTTATAATTTACATAACGATATATGATATCGATATATTAAAGTGTTTGTATAAATATATTAGTGATATGTCTTACCTACAAAAAATTATTCAACCGTTTGCTGATTACAGTAAGCAAACATCTATTTTAATTGTAATAATTTCTTATTTAATTTTTACAAATGAACCTTCAATTCTAGAGTATTTCGCAATTGGTTTTATTTGTATACTACTTGTTAGTTGGACAACAATTAATAATGTTCAAGAAAAAATACCTGAACAACCGTTATCATACTTATTTGCTGGTATCTTTTTAACTCAATTACTAACATATGCTCGCATAACGGTTAACTATAGTCCTTCAGACGCATTTGGGAATTTATTTGTTGTTTCCTTTAGCTTAATTGCTGGATTTATTATATGGCATATTTTAATGGTTATAATAGCTGGTTTAATAACATCTACGACAGACATTTCATTTGATATTGATAAAAACATTGATGACCCTTATGGAGATAAACATGCTGCAAGAATACTAAATGAATCTAATGAGTGAATTACTCAACTTAAAAATTCTAGCCATTTTCTTATGGCCACAATAAATAAATAAGAAATACCAAAATATATAGAAATATAATAAACATGAAAATTATTAATCCAACTAGTATAAATATGATATTATCAAACCAAATATGATTTAAATAAAATAATATTAAAACATATGTTATAAAAGTAATTTCAATTTTATTATTTGTTATTTTTTCCATTACATTTATTTTATTAGTTTCCTTCTGAATATACAGTATATTTGTTTAAGTCCGTATTATAATCCATAAACAAACCGGGATATTCATTCCCATCATCAAGTCTACGGATAAGTTCTTGAAATTGTGATTCTGATTTATCAATTAATGGAGTAATCAAAGCAATATCTTCACGAGAATCTGATACTTTTGCTAATGATAGTAGCCCAGAAATGCCATGGTCAACTAATAACGTTGTAAGCAAATCTGCTTCATCATCCGTAAGTGTTTGTTGATGATACCCACCTTCAATCAGCACATGATATGCACCTTCAATACTTAGTTCTTTTTTAAGTTCATCGATATGTTCTTCTTTAGTCATTTCTTGTGCTACGGTTTTTAGCTTCAAATTAGTATCTGACATCACATAAGCAAATAAGGTATTAAACAACATAAGTATTTTTATTTATCTTTTGGACGTAGCATATCAATATCTTTAATATCTTTTAATTCAACAGATTTTAGAACGCCATTTTTAATATGTAATTTATATGTATATATTTTTTCATTTACCAAATCACTTATTTCAATTTCTTTTGTAGGTCTAACAATATTCCACCAAAGAAAATTATTTTCATCAAGTATTTCATTTTCCTTCTCTGTTATCTTATGAATTGGAGGAACACGTCTTTCTAATTGATGTGAACCGTTATTTTGTTTATCTAATTTTCTTAACCTATATCGGTCTTGACCTCTTAATAAATCTTTTGTTTGCCATAGCCTATAATTTCCATTATCTGTGAATTTTGGATTGTATTCAAATTTGGGTAAATTAATATCTTCAGGCAAAATTATATTATCAAATAATCCCATACTATGAATTAATTCTATCAAAATATATATTTTAGGGTTATTTTCACAGGATTACAGATTGCTTAGTTATGAAATTCTTTGTTTCCACATGTATCACATTCATACCAATTATCTCTATCTAATTTCATTAAACCCCATGGACAATTAATGCAGTCTGAAATATCTCTAGGATTTATATCTGTAACATTTATAATGTTATTATTTTTTGTTGTGACTAGATAATAATTATCTTGTATGCTTTCACATATGCTTTCTTTTCCAATATATTTTCTAAATGATTTAAATGCCATTCGTTTAGAAGAATATAATTTTTTGTTATTAAATTCCACTAATTCTTTTGTATTCTTATTCATCCATGCAAAGTATGTTTTTGTTTGCATCATATAATACGTACTAGGTTGCGTATTGACTTAATTATAGGTTACAATTTACACACAATATAGTTCACAAATTCACTTCCATGTTCGATGTTTTTCAACAATTTTTTCTCCTACTCTATTACCACGAATTTCCCACTCAACATCATCTGGTATTTCAACAATTTTGAATTCTGCTGAATTTTTACCTACAGTATATCCACCTAATTCTTTAATGCAATGAATAAGTGCTTTATTATCTCTTTCATCTAAATAATCGTCTTTATGTGGGTAATGTTCATTTAACCATTCTAAAGCTTCATCAGATAATCTTGTAAAAATATAATTTACTTGAATTGCTATTTCTTGCGCCATATAATGAGTGTGAGAGGATTTGAACCTCTGATTGGTACCATTAGTCTCATACGTTCATTTGAACGATTGTGAGCTATTTTACTCTACCAACAGAGCAATTACACACCCTAGTGGTTACAGCCTACTTAGACTTTATCCCCATTAGAATTTTATTAATTCAAGTCGGACATACTTGATGCATATTGAAAGAGGCTTTAAAGCTATCAACAGAGGCACCACCACATATCATTTGTTCTATCACAACTTTAGTATTCAGTTTATCAGAACCATATTATAATATAGTTTGTATCATATTAAAATTTTCGATTTTGTATAAAAATTTGATATAAATATGTTGTAAAAAATCACAAATATTTTGTTTTAAATATATAAAATTATACTTATTTTTAATACATAAATTAAACGCAATTGTTTTTGATTTCATAAAATTTTAAAATCTGATAATATGGTTTATAAGCTTTAATAGTTTAATTATTTATAGAATTAAGAATTACAACAAAGACTAAAATTTTCTGATGAGAATAATTGTCACGAAAAACTTAAGCACCCTTATCAATATTATTTTAATTACTATGTCTGAAACGCAAAGTGAAATAAAACCAACTCGTAAAAATGATATGGATATTTTTACGGCTAAAAAAAGTTTGAAACCTTATGACTATCCAGAATTGTTAGAATATACGGATGCAATTAGAAATAGTTATTGGGTTCATACTGAATTTAATTTTTCAGGAGATGTTCAAAATTATAAAGTTGATACAACTCCTGTAGAGAAAAGTATTATTAAAAAAACGATGTTAGCTATTGCTCAAATTGAAGTTGAAGTTAAAACATTTTGGGCAGACACATACACTCATATGCCAAGACCTGAAATTGGAAGTGTCGGAATGACATTTGCTGAATCAGAGGTAAGACATATGGATGCATATAGTCATTTAATTGATATATTGGGACTCGGAGAAGAATTTGAAGAAATAACAAAAGTTCCAGCAATTAGGGATAGAATTTCATATTTAAACAAATATTTAGAAGGAACACAAAGTGAAGATAGAGAAGAATATGTAATGAGTTTACTTCTTTTCAGCATATTTATTGAACATGTTTCTTTATTTAGTCAATTTTTAATAATGACAAGCTTTGATAAATATGAAAAGAAATTTAAAGGGATTGCTAATGCCGTTGAAGCAACAAGTAAAGAAGAACAAATTCACGGTCTATTTGGTGTTGAAATTGTAAACACAATACAAGAAGAAAATCCTGATTTATTTGGAGATGAATTTGAAGACCGCGTACAAGAAGCATGTGAAAAAGCATATGAAGCTGAAATGAAAATTCTTGATTGGATTTTTAGTGAAGGTGAACTTGATTTCCTTCCACGAATTTATATCAATGAATTCTTAAAAGACAGATTTAATAACAGTTTAGAAAATGTTAACGTTGCTCCAGTATTCGAAACAGAAGAAGAACTTCTTGAAGAAACACAATGGTTTAATGAAGATATTATGATGACAAAACATAATGATTTCTTCTCTAAAAGGTCTACAACGTATAACAAAAATACAAAAAGCGTAACGGCAGATGATATGTTTTAATAAAAAAGGTGATTAACAATGAATGATAAACAATTTCCACGAATGGCAGAAAAGCACAGTGAACCATTTTATTGGTTAAATGATGAAAGTAGAGAATTCCTTCAAAACGGTTACTTACTTGAAGGAGTTACGGCTGAAGAAAGAGTCCAAGAAATTGCTGAAAATGCAGAAGAAATTCTAGATATAGATGGATTTGCAGAAAAGTTTTACAATTATATGAGTAAAGGATATTATAGTCTTGCATCACCTGTTTGGTCTAATTTTGGATTAGACAGAGGTCTTCCAATTAGCTGTTTTGGAAGTTATATCGAAGATAATATAGAAAGTATTCTTTATACGCAAGCAGAAGTCGGACAAATGACAAAAATGGGTGGTGGTACAAGTGGTTATTTCGGAGAAATTCGCCCAAGAGGAGCAAAAATTACGAATAACGGTAAAAGTAATGGAAGCTACTCATTTACAGAACTATTTGAAACTATTATAAATGTAATAAGTCAAGGAGAAACACGTAGAGGTCAATTTGCTGGATATATTGATATTGAACATGAAGACTTAGAAGAATGGCTTAATATTAAACAAGAAGGAGACCCCGTTCAAGATATCTATTATGGAGTTATTGTCGGTGATGAATGGTTCCAATCTATGATTGATGGAGATGCAGATAAGAGAGAAAAATGGGCCAAAATCATTGAAACACGAATTAACATTGGTGTTCCATATATAATATTCAGAGATAATATGAATGATGGAAAACCGCAAGTATACAAAGATAAAAATTATGAAATTAATGCATCTAATCTCTGCAGTGAAATAGCACTTCCAGCAAACGCAGACGAAAGTTTTGTTTGTTGTTTAAGTAGTATGAATGCATTACACTACAATGAATGGAAAGATACGGATGCTGTTGAAACTTTAACATATTTCTTAGATGCTGTCATGGAAGAATTTATTAACAAAGCAAAAGGTACACAATTCATGGAAAGAGCCGTTCAATTCGCAGAAAGACATCGTGCAATTGGCATTGGTGTACTTGGATGGCACAGTTATCTTCAAAGCGAAATGATTCCATTTAATAGCTCCGAAGCTATGATGAAAAATAATGAAGTATTTAAAACAATAAAAGAAAAAAGTTATAAAGCAAGTGAAGAACTTGCAGATATGTTTGGAGAACCAGAAGTTCTTGAAGGATATGGTCGTAGAAATACAACAACAATGGCAATCGCACCTACACAATCAAGCAGTATTATTCTAGGACAAGTTAGCCCAAGTATTGAACCAATAAAATCTAATTATTTCGTAAGAGATGGTGCAAAATTAAAAATGACGCAGAAAAACAGATTCCTTAAAGAACTTCTTCAACAAAAAGATAAAGATACAAAAGAAGTATGGAATAATATTATGCAACATGATGGAAGCGTTCAGCAATTAGAATTCTTAACAGATGAAGAAAAAGCTGTATTTAAAAAGTTTTCTGAAATTCCACAAATGGCTGTTATTAAACAAGCTGCTCAAAGACAAAAATATATTGACCAAGCACAAAGCTTGAATATGTCCATAGACCCTGATAATGTAAGTATAAAAGATATTAATCAATTATATATTGAAGCATGGGAAACAGGCGTTAAAAGCTTATACTATCAAAAGAGTGTTAATGCAGCACAAAAATTCAGTCAAGATATATTGAAATGTGCTGTTTGTGAAGGATAAATTTACAAACTAGAATTTATTTTTATTTAATATTTATTATGGTTGTACGTTGAGAAACTTTGCGTGAAGTGAAAACTTATATATACAAATAGAATTATCTACAGTTGTTAAATCTACATTTACACTTTTCTCTTTTGCAAATTTATTTAATTCCATATGTAATTCATTAATTTCTTTTTCAGAATAATCTCGAACATTAATACACACACTAATTTCAAATAAAGACTTGTTCATATCTTCAGATGAAATATGTTCTAAATTAACATCTTTTCCTTCTGGTGCTTCAATCCACTCAAAGAAATCTGAACCAAAATTTTGTTGAAGTTCAAATACGAATTTAGATATATGTTTTTCAAATCTCATATATTACTATTCCCTTATGTTGTTAAATAACTATGTAAAATAATATATAATAGCTAAAATATATTTGAATCGTAAATCATAACGTTTAATATATACAGCATCATTTCTAGTATTGTACAAGAAAACGCATGTAGTATCTTAACCGTGTCGAATGTTTCTAGAAATAGAAATGAAGTAAGCCGACGTAGTGAATGTGCGTGAATAATTGACGAAAATCATCATTAAAACAAGTCACTACGGAAATGAGGGAACTTGGAAAGTAGTGATTAATTGTGGGGTGATGGCCCACTGGTCACATGCCCACTTAAAGTTGAACGAATTTGCGACTCGTTCACTGTATGTTTACCACCATACATTATGACTTTAAGGGGGAAATAAAATACGATTTAAATAGTATAAATTTTTAACTATTAGTAAAAATATGTTACTTATTAAGTTATGATTTTAATAAGCATCAGATTTAATATATTCAATATTTCTTACTTCAGGACTTCCAACATGATGACGTTCGAAGAATTCTTTAATAGCTTGGTGTTGTGAACTGTTTCTCCAAATTTCTCTAAAATATGCTGTCTTTGTTTTTTCATTGTATGGAATACTTATTGTACTTTGAGAATCAAGTTCAGCATTTGTTAGGGTTACATCGTAAAAATGTGTAGCTAAATCTGCTGCATAGTGAGTATAAGCAGGACGACGGCTTCTATTATCAATTAATTGTGCGCGGAAGTGTTTATATGTATAATCACCTTTTTTATTTCTGGCATTACCATATATAACTAATATATTACATATATTATTACTGTTTGGATTATAATTTATTTAAAATATTATGTTAATTCACAACAGTGAAAAATTCTTCAATTTGTTCTTCTGTAACAGTAATTGATTTTGTACTGTATGTATCAGAAACTTCTAATTTTGCGTCATCAATTTGACCTTCACCATATGTTGCCGTTTGAATAAACTCTGTTCCCTCATCGAACGATTCAAAATCTGAATCAAGTATATATTGTGTTGAACTCATCATACCTTACTATGATTTTCAAATATATAAACATTTTTGTGATTGTAGAATTATAATATATATTGTTTTAATATAATAATATTTTTAATTTATATTAATATCAAAACATATTTAATATGTTATTATAAATTGTTAAATATGAATAATGATATAAAAAATTTAAAACAATTGTATGAACAAAAAGCTGCTGACATTATTGAACATATAGGGATTGTTGAAAAAGATAATGAACAAGTTTTACAAATAAGATGGTCTAATTTTTATGCTCATACGCAAAGAATGAGAGGTATAAAAGATATATATTATAATAGAACAGGTAAACAAGTGATTCAAGTAGGTGCTGAAGATGTTGATGGTTTTAGTGTTGTGTATTATTCTGTAAAGTAAAAACCATACCTTTATATATTTCAATCTATTAAATTATTTATGGGGCTTATGGCCTAGTCTGGATTAAGGCGGTTGTCTTCTAAACAACAAATCGTGGGTTCAAATCCCACTAAGCCCGTTGAGAACAATGTTCTTTTACGCTTGGCGTAATACTTGTAACTTTTATATCTGAACTATCAACGTATCCTTCTTTGTTCTCATATGTAACCGTTCCAATTTCTAATTCATCATGCAAATCATCAATTTCAAGTAATTTATTTAAATCAATATATTTTCTAACCGCTTTTGTTAATCCAGCATACGTTGGAATAAAACTTTCTGGTTTAACGTCAACAATAACTTTTCCACTAGCCGTTCTCTCAGCAGTTGCATATATTTTAATTTCTTCTTTTGACATTCCGAACGTAACTTATTAGTAATCACGTATATATTTTACTCTTACGTTTAGTATATTTGATAGTTAAATTCGTAATTATTATAAGGTGTAATAGTTTACTATATAGTATGGACGTAGATATCGATGAAATAATTACGGTACTTGAAGAGCTTAAAAATGATTATGATTTTGAATCAGATGAATATGCTGATGTAAGTCAAACAATTAATTATTTGAAAGAAAAATATAAGTATTAATTTTTGTTTTTCTTTTCTCGTTTACTTCTAGCCGATTCCATACCTATAAGAGCAAATATTTTTCTCCCCCAATCTGAACCTTTTTGAATTCGTTCTGGTTCACGTTTTCGATTTGTTTTCATAATTATATATTAATAATTGATATATAAAAGTATTATGTATAGTAATTTGTTTAACCCCTGTTATCGTAGATTTTTTTAATGCAGCATATATCAAATATAAATTGGGATAAAACAGACGAATATTTTAAACTGTTAATGCCAATTATACTTAT
>LFCJ01002686.1_pt1 | contig 12850 bp, 11 predicted proteins | sample 643141 | NCBI WGS metagenome assembly LFCJ01 (sample SAMN03766243, study PRJNA286221) | soda lake metagenome | biome: soda lake; feature: Kulunda steppe; material: water; isolation source: sample B1-Br-g2 brine of Lake Bitter-1 | place: Russia: Kulunda steppe | collected 2010-07 | reverse complement strand
TCCTGCCCATCCCGCTAGTTCGTTTATTACTGGTTGTTAACCAAATCTAAACGATAATGAACATTGTTCAGATTTGCCAAATATTAACATGATTGCTCTCGGTAGTTCAGAGCATGAGTGAATTGGTTGTGTTCGATATCACGGATGGGGTTGCAACGCTTCGACTCAATCGACCGAATAACCGGAACGCATTGACTGCCGAGATGTCCGGGGCAATCGTCGATGCCATCGACGAGGCCGAGGCGGCTGACGGGGTCCGGTGTCTGGTTATTACGGGAACGGATGGGACGTTCTGTGCGGGTGGTGATATCAATTCGATGGCGGAGTTGATGAGCGGTGCCGCAGAATTGCACGAAGCGGTCGAGAAAATCCAGCGTGAAACCAATCGGGCAATCCGCCGGCTCGCTGAGTTCGACCGCCCAACTGTTGCAAAAGTCGACGGTGACGCGTACGGTGCTGGCGGGAACCTCGCCATTGCGCCCGATATCACGCTGGCATCACCCGACGCACGCATTAGCTTCGGCTTCCGGCAGGTTGGACTCGCGATCGACACTGGAACCTCCTATCTTCTGCCGCGAGAGGTCGGTGTGAGCAAGGCTAAGGAACTCGTCTACACTGGGGAACTCCTCGACGCAGCGGCGGCGGAGGAACTTGGCCTGTTCAATCACGTCTTCGAGGACTTTGAGGCCGAAGCTGACGAGTTCATCCAACAGATTGCGACCGGTCCGACCGTTGCGCTTCGAACCTCGAAACACCTCATCGAGCAGGGCTGGAACACTTCGCTCAAGGAGGCACAGGACAACGAAGCCTTCGCGCAGGGGCCGGTGTTCAACACCGACGACCACAAAGAAGGCGCAACGGCGTTCATGGAGGGAAGAAAGCCGGAATTTGAAGGCCGATAGCCCGTTTTGACCGCCATTCAGCGTCACCCTCGCTCAGAGCGTGTCGCCTATCGCATCGAGTGCATCAGGGTTTTCGATGCTTGAGAGGTCCCCGAGTTCATCACCCTCGTAGACGGATTGAATCAGTCGCCGGACGATTTTCCCGCTTTGTGTCTTTGGGAACTCATCAACGACGATAATCTCCCGTGGCTGGAAGGGCTTGCCGAGTTCCTCCCCAACGTAGCCGCCGAGTTCGTCCAACAAGTCGCTAGATTCCTCGACACCGGATTCCAAAATCACGAACGTAACGACAGCGGTCCCTTTGGTCTCGTCATCCGCACCAATCGCTGCTGCGGCGTTGACTGCGTCGTGGTCGATAAGGGCTTCCTCCACCTCTGCCGGCCCGACTTTTCTTCCTGCGACATTCAGGACGTCATCTGACCGGCCCAGCAGGAACCAGAACCCATCTTCGTCCTTTCGTGCCCAGTCACCGTGGTTCCACATATCATCAAATCGACTCCAGTAGGCCTCAAGATAGCGCTCATCACCGCTCCAGAGCGACCGTGTCATCGACGGCGCGGACGAACGTGCAACCAGATAGCCTCGTTTGTTACTGTCAACGACAGACTCACCTCGCGCGTTGACGATGTCCACATCCATCCCGATCGCAGGGCCACCGAGCGTACACGGCTTGAGCGAATGAAGCGGGAGTGGTTGGAGGAAACAGCCGAATATCTCGGTTCCGCCGGAGATGTTCATAATCGGTGTCTCACCGTTCCCAACCTGGTCATAAAACCAATTCCATGAATCCTCATCCCAGGGCTCTCCGGTTGAGCCGAGCAGTCGCAACGTTGAGAGGTCGTGTTTTTCGACCCATTCGTCTCCGTGCTTTTGTAACGCTCGAACAGCGGTCGGGGACACCCCGAAGACGCTGATTCCGTGGTCATCGATAAGTTGCCATAACCGGTCCGGCTCAGGATAATCTGGCGCACCCTCGTATATCATTACGGTTCCGCCGAACGTGTGATTCCCAATCAGCATCCACGGCCCCATCATCCAGCCAATATCGGACAGCCAGAAAAAGCGGTCAGATGGCTGGTGGTCGAATGAGAAATAAATCTCCTTTGCACACTGGACGAGGGCACCGGCATGCGTTTGGTTGATTCCTTTTGGCGTTCCGGTCGTCCCGGACGAATAGAGCAACATCGATTGTGCTGTCGACGGCAGCGATTTCGTCTCAAACGTGTCTGCTTGTGTTGTGACCGCGTCGTCCCACCACTCGTCTCGTGATTCGTGCCATGGGACATCCCCGCCGAGTCGCTCATAGACGATGACGTGTTCAACCGAATCCGTCTGTGCAATTGCTTCATCCGCCGCAGGTTTCAATTCTACTTCCGAGCCTCGTCGGTAAAATCCATCGCCGGTAAACAAGACAGAACAGCCAGCATCTGCGATTCGTGTGGCCGTTGCATCGACCCCAAAGCCGGAGAAGATTGGGACGGCTATTGCTCCAACTTTGAAACAGCCATAGAGGATTGCTGCAATTTCCGGAACCATTGGCATATACAGCCCAACGGTATCTCCCATCCCAATACCGCGTTCTTCGAGTGCATTTGCAACCTGGTTCGACTGCCGATAGAGGTCATGATAGGTGAGCGTTCGGGTTTCCCCGTTCTCACCTTCCCAGAGACAGGCCGCGTTGTTTCTGGTTTCTGCCGTTGGTGCTGCATGTCGGTCGACGACGTTGTGGGCAATGTTCAGTTCACCGCCGACGTACCAGTCGGTGAACTGTGGGCCATCACTCGCATCCCGGACGGTGTCATAGGGCTCGTAAAACTCGATACCAAGGTAGTTGACGACGGTATCCCAGAACCAATCAAGTCCGGATTCTTCGATACCGGCAACGGACTCAACTGAGCGAGTATGCAATTCTTCGAACGTCTCGATGCCATATGTCTCCATAAACTGCGAGATATTGCTCTTTTCTCGTCGTTCTTCCGATGGGTTGTATCGAATCTCTGTTGAGGTAGTCATCGTCTTATCACAATAACTGACTTCTGCAAAAAAGGGAGGGTTAATATATTGTCATTGGTTTTTATACTTACATTGTCCGTTGGTGTCTGTATGTATCACTGGCTGCTACCGGTCGACGCTAACGAAGAGCGAGCGATGACACAGGCAGAATATCTTACAGGGTTGCCTCACCCAACCGATGAGTGTGTGGTCACTGTGTTATATGTCTTCGACAAACAGTCCGCTGACGCTGGGGAACACGTCCCAGCCACTGCAACTCGTGTTGGGTCTGTGAAACGTGTCTCTGAGCATCTCGAAGAACATGGTCTCGACACAACGGTTATCGATGATAGCGTCGAAACGGTTGATGCAATTCTTCGGTATGCCACTGAAAACGATGCCGATGAAATCGTTCTCGGCGGGCGAAAACGCTCTCCAGCTGGCAAGGCGTTGTTTGGCAGTGTAACGCAGTCCGTTATTTTGAACACTGACCTCCCAGTAACGGTGACTGGCCGTTCATCCGAGTAACTGTATTCGGTTCGTTCACTCGTACGTTAACGTCATTCCACCGTCGAAAAGGAGGTCGCCTCCGACAAGTTGGTTTCCGAGCTTCGAGAAGCCAATCAGGAACAAATTTGCCACCTCAACTGGTTTCATCATCTCGGAGACCCGTGACTGTCCGAGCATGACGTCTTCGATCACCTCTTCGACCGTAATTCCACGTTGCTCTGCGGTATCCTCGAGCTGATTTGTGACGAGCGGCGTTTGCACATAGCCCGTACTGACGGAAAATGAGCGAATCTCTCCATCTCCCTCCGCTGCTATCGATTGCGTCAGCCCTCGCAGTCCAAATTTAGACACATTATACGCAACCTTATCACTTGTAACGTAATGGCCATGTATCGAACACATGTTCCCAACACAGCCCTTCCCGTCCGCTGTTTCTTTGAAGTGCGGGATGCAAAGCTTTGAGAGATAGAGCGGCGCGCGAAGCATCACCTGGTGAATCATATCGTACGTTTCCATCGGGAACTCTTCGATACTATCGATATGTTGGACTCCTGCAACGTTTGCAAGGTATTTTATGTCGCCAACAGTGGCCGCTTCGGAGACGATATTCTCGATGTCTGTATCTTCCGTTAAATCGCCTACTACCGGTTTGATGGTCCCGGAGACATCGAGCTCCGCGCCTCGGTCAACCGTTCCCTCAAGGCGCGTCTCGTCCCGGTCAGTCGCAACAACGGTCAACCCATTGGCTGCGGCGACCAGTGACACAGCTCGTCCGATGCCGGAGGCTGCCCCCGTTACGATACAGACGTTATCTGAAGCAAATGATTCATCATCGACGGTGTGTATTCCGTCCCAGGTTACTTCCGGTGGTGAAATGTCTGCCATCGGTACGATGATACTTTCCGAATCGTGGTTAACTCCGGTGTTAATATATGAACGCACAACGGAAACAGCAAGTCTGATGTGGAAAAGTACGCTCCGTTATCTGCTCAGGTACTGTGCTTTCATATGAATTGTCGGATATGGTTGCTTTCAATTACGAACTGCTGTGGCTCGCTTCCAGCCTCTCTTCAGTTTCCACCACCCTGCATAAGCTCTTGAATATCCGGGTCTTTCGTCAGCTCTTTTGGGTCCCCGTTGTCAACGATTGAGCCGCGTTCAATCACGTACATCTCCTCGACGATATCAGGGACGTGGCTGGTATTTGACTCCGCGATGAGGACCGAAATTCCCCTATCAATAATCTCTTGAATATACCCTTTCAGCTCTTCAACAACAATTGGGGCAAGTCCTTCGAGCGGTTCATCGAGGATAAGCAGGTCAGGGTCAAGTGCCATTGCACGACCAATCGCACACATTTTCCCCTGCCCGCCACTCAGGTTCTGCACCTCCGTGTCTCGTCGATGCGAGAGTTCATCGAAGAGGTCGAGAATACTCTCGACCATCGCATCTTCATCTTCAACGCCGCGTGCCTTCCCGGACGTCCAGATAGGAAGCCGAAGATTCTCCTCCACGGTCATTCCAGTAAAGAGGTCGCGCCCTTCGGGTTGGTATCCGATTCCGCGGACTGGGATGAGTTCCGGTCGTAACTCGGTGAGCTCTTCACCTTTGAATTTCACAGACCCCTCTGCAAGTGGGGTCAACCCCATAATTCCTCTGAAGGTTGATGTCTTTCCAGCTCCGTTTCTTCCTACCAGGGCAACTGCTTCTCCTTCATCGACCGAGAGGTCGACACCATGAGTGACAGTAAACCCTTCGACGGTCGCTTTGTTGTTTGTCACCGCAAGGAGGGGGTCACTCATCCGGGGTCACCCCCAAAAGCGTCCGCCGCAGCTCATCATCTGTATCGAGCAGTGAGGGGTCTCCCTCTCGGAAGACCTCACCTCTCACCAGTGCAACCATTCTGTCTGCGTATTCTCTGACAATATCCATATCGTGTTCAATTGTGACTGTCGTCACGTTTTGGCTCTTGCTCGCCTCAACGACTGTTTCGATAACGTACTCTTTTTCGCGTGCACCAACCCCGGATGTTGGCTCATCAAGTAACAGATAACGGGGATCTAACGCAAACGACATGGCCACGTCAAGCAACTTGCGGTCACCATGTGGCAACGTCTCGGCAACGTCCCCAGCCACATCTTCAAGCCGGAACTGTTCAATCAGTTCATCGACATCGTTTTCGACTTCCTCGTGTTCGTCGCTGAGGCTCCAGAAACTTCGGGTCAGCCCATGATTGGACAGCGACGCGGTTCGGATGTTCTCACGGACGGTCATCTCCTCAAAGACGTGAACCACCTGGAAACTCCGAACGAGTCCTGTTTTCACCCGTTGTTCCGGGTCCATGTCGGTAATATCTCGCTCCGTCGTTCCATTCTCACTCTTTTCGTGAATGATGACTGACCCCTCATCGGGTTCGAGGAGACCAGTGAGCAGGTTGATAAGCGTGGTTTTACCAGCGCCGTTTGGGCCAACGATAAAGGTCATCTCACCGTCTTCTTTCCCGAACGTGAGCGATACATCGTCTGTCGCTCGCAAGTCACCGAACTCTTTGATTAATTCTCTCGCTTCTAACATCTCATTTCACCCCGAACAGAATGATTTTAATTGTCGTAATTGCGTTCCGAACCGCGTTTATGAGCATCTTCTGAAGGGTTCCAACGTCCGCTCCAAGCTGTGCTGGATTCTTTACTCGCGTCATGAGTCCATTCTTGATGTCTTCAGATGAGCCCCAGATTCCCTTTGGAAGGACAAACACAACGAGCAGCAATAGGATGCCAATTATTAACTCGAAATGCTCTGTCAGGAACCGGACGTTATCGAGCAGGAATGTCAGCACGATACCGCCGATAATTGGCCCGATAATCGTCTGGAATCCACCGAGGATTGCCATGAAGAGAATCTCACCAGAGACAAACACGTAGAGCGTTCCCTCAGGGCCAATACTCAACTGGCGAAGGCCGTACAACCCACCGGCGATACCGCCGTAGAAGCCTGAGATGGTAAACGCGCCCCAGACGTACCGTTCGACGGGAATGCCGATAAATCGCGCCCGTGTGCGGTTCTGCCCTATGGCCTCAAGCGCACTTCCGAACGGCGATTTCATAATCCGGTACATTACAATCATCGAGGCAATCAAGAGCAAGATTGTGAAATAATATAGCACTAACCGGTACTCGCCCTGCTGTTGAAGGGTAAACTCAATCCCAAACAACGATGGTGGATCTCCCGACGCTTCACCGCCAGAGCGCAGTCGCAGTCCTTCGTCTTGCCCGAGTGTTGGGCTTCCAATCGCGATTGCGTACAACAACTGACCGAACGCCAGCGTGAGCAGCGCAAAGTAGATGGCGACGTAATCTGCGACGAACCACCCGATAGCGAATGCCATCGCGGTTGAGAAAAACACCGCTGCAAAGAGGATGAGCAGTCCGCTGTCCACACCTACGAAATTAACGAGCATTGCTCCGCCATAGGCACCGCCGCCGAAGAAGGCGGCGTGACCGAACGAAACCAACTCCGTTTTGTTCAACAGCAGTGCAAGCCCGAGTGCAGCCATTCCCCAGAGGATACCGTTGTGGAAGGTATCGAGCTGGAGGTTATCGAAGAACCCCTCTATTTCGGGAACGAGGAGGACTACAACCAACCCAACTAGCGCGAGGGCTAGCTGTGGCTTTGTCAGATGCAACCCTTTCATCAACCGAATTGTTTCTTTCTCTTCAGATTGGTCTTCGTTGCTCATTCGATTTCACCCCAGGCGCCATACAGACCTTCCGGTCTGACGAGTAACACAAGAATCATTAGTGCAAACGGTGCGGCGATTTCTGCGGGTGGATACTCGGCAATTGCCCAGGACCAGACAACGCCAACGAGAATCGCACCAACGAACGAACCGCGAATACTGCCCAGTCCACCGATAACGATGACGACGAACGAAAGGACAAGCGCAGTCCCACCCATCTCAGCGGTTGCCGGAATGGCTGAGACGCTGTACAACGCACCAGAAAAGCCAGCGAAGAATCCACCCAGCGCGAACACGAGCGTGAACACGCGGTCTGAACTCACACCGATGGCGGTAGCTGCTTCGCGGTCGATAGCTGTTGCCCGGATAATTCGTCCCGTTTTTGTCCGGTCGAAAAACCAGAGCAAAAACAGGAATGTCCCAATGCCGATGAAAATCGTGAAGATTCTGACGCTTGAGTACTGGAAGCCAAAGAGCTCTTCCATGGGGATAACGTCAAGCGCGGCATGGATTTGTTGGCCATCGACTGCCGCGGGTCGAACGGGCTGGGAGCCCCAAATAATCCGGATTGTATCGACCAAAATCAACAGGAGTGCATATGTCAGCAACAGTTGATACATCTCAGCACGGTCGTAAATCGGCCGGATGACCGTTGCCTCGATAGCCCCAGCAATCGGAATTAAAATCGCAGCGCTGAGTAAGACCGCTATCACGATGGCTGCGGCGAATATCGCCGTCGACAGTGGATCTGTTGGTGCGGCGATGCGAACCACGAAGAAGGTGGCAATGCTCGTCAGGAGGAACGCACCGATTCCGTAGAACTCTCCGTGTGCCAGATTCAAGACCCCGAGCACGCCGAAGATGATGGTCAACCCTGAAGCGATCATGAAGAGGATTGACCCTCTAAAAATCCCATTAAGGGTGTGCACCGCTGCGTCACCGAGGTCAATAAACAGGGGTAGCTCAATCACGATTCCTCACCTCGATTTCGTTGAAAGAATAACGGTTCATAATCCAGTCTGTTTCCCTCTGTTTAACTCCAGGATTCAATCCACTCAACGGAGATCTCGCCCGGTGGTGGCGAAACCTCTCGTGGGTCACGGATAGTCATCTCTTCGATAACTGGAATATCCATCTCATCGTTCCACGTCAGCCGTCCGAAATGCGCATTTGAATAGCACTGGTGGTCCTCTGCCATCACGTGGTAGCCTGCGGGAGTGTAGAAGCCGTGACCTTCCAGTGCCGCAGCGATTTGTTCTTGCTCAGGCCAGCCACCGAGCATATCAACGAGGCCCTCGACTGCGGTTGCCCAGCAGGTCACCGCCCCATAGCCACTCATGTAGTGCGCTGTTGGAATCGTATCTTCGGCTTCCTGTGCCGCGTCGAACAGTTCCCGGCCCGGGCTCCATCGGTCTGAGTCTGGGAAGTCCCAGTAGAAGTTCCGCGAGCCTGACCAGATGTTGCCTTCGATATCTCCGCTGGAGAAGTCGTTTGCCGAGCCGTACAACACAGGTCCAACGATAATATCGGTCGCATCCATCATTCCCTGGTCCTGTCCTTGGCTCAACAGCAACGTTGCGTCGCCGCCCCAACAGCTGGTGAACAACACGTCAGGCTCTTCGCTCACAACTGAGGTGACGTGTGTTGACATATCGTCCGTTGCGAGTTCCGGGAAGCCGCTATATACCTCCTCTGCGTCGGTGAGTTGTTCGATCGTTGCGTTGAATATCTCACGCTCATCCTGTCCGAATGCGTAGTCAGGGTTGATGTTCGCGTAGGTGTCTATCTCATCGGCACCGAGCTGTTCGATAGCCGTCAAGGCTGCTGATGCGGCTTCCATCACATCGTGGTTCTGGAACCGGAACGCGTAGGTGGGGTCGTCCAGCTCCTCTTCGAACATCCGTGTCACCGTTCCGTCCGTCGCGATGTTGACGACGCCCTGTGCCTCAACCTCCCCCACAAGGTCAAGATGGCCACCGCTTGAAATTGGGCCGAACGTGACTTCTTTTCCGTCGTCAACGAACCGGCTGTAATTTTCGATCCACGAATCTCCCTCTTCAACGACATCCAGTTCTATTTCCCGACCGGCAACGCCGCCGGCATCGTTGATGCGTCGAACTGCTTCCTCTGCACCAAACTGCGCCTGAAGTCCCAGCACCGATGCGGGACCCTCCGTGAAGGTCTGCAGACCTGCTTCGACCGGCTCATCAGGCACGTCCGCGACGTCCACCACCTCTTCGTCGTCGCCGAGGAGCACGTCGGAACAGCCGGCAAGCGCAATTGCTAACGCTGTCCCGCCAGCAGCTTTCAACATCCCCCGCCTACCGATATTACCTATCCCGTTACTGTCCGCACGACCTTCCTCTGTTTGCGTATCAGGTTTATCCATAGTTGGTCACCTTTCAGTAGTTCCACTCTGAATGATGCAATGTAATTTCTAATCAGTGGGGGTTTACATGTTAACTTGTCACTCTCCTTGCGCTGAATCTGAAGCATTCCGTTCAAGAGAAGCGAACTCAGGATTTTGATTCTCCCGTTTTCCAGTCGATGGTTTGCTATACAACCGGTGAGAGTTGCTGGCAGTCCACTACATATTGAATAAGTAACAGGCTACTCAGCCCGCGCAAACAGTTCGGTCGCGTGCTTGCTCCCTTCGGCCATCACGTCGTCCGCTGACAGCGTCGTTAGCTCGCGGTCTTCCATGAGCACCTGTCCATCACAGACGGTATGGCGAACGTCGCTGCCGCGGGCGGCATACACGAGGTGGCTGACGAGGTCGTGTTGTGGCGTCAAATGCAGCGAATCAAGGTCGAGCACCGCGAGGTCGGCGTTTGCGCCTTCCTCGATACGGCCGCTATCGAATCCGAGCGTCTCAGCGCCGGCCTTTGTCGCCATCTCAAGTACAGCATCGGCGGGAACTGCACTGGCATCGTTTTCGGCGAGTTTGCCAATCATCGCGGCATCGCGCATCTCGTCAAACATATCGAGGTCGTTGTTCGAGCCAGCGCCATCGGTTCCCAGCGCAACCGTGACGCCGGCATCGTGGAGTTTCTGAATCGGAGCCATCCCACTTGCGAGTTTCATGTTCGACGCGGGACAGTGAACGACCGACGTTCCACGTTCAGCCAGTAGTTCGCGCTCTGTTTCGTCGACGTGGACGCCGTGTGCGAGGAAGGTTTCCTCGGTAAGTATTCCGAGGTCATCAGCGTATTCGAGCGGTCGTTTTCCGTACTCATCGACGAGTGGTTCGACTTCCTGTGTGGTTTCGTTCGCGTGGATGTGGACGGGAATCCCAGCGTCGTGTGCCTCAGGGATATACTCCTCGTAGAACTGTCGGTCAACGGTGGTCAGGCTGTGTGGGGTAAAGAGGGTCTTCACACGACCGTTTGCGGTGTCGTTGTGCTCTTTGGCAAACTCCAGTCCTGCCTCGAAATCCTCGTGAGCGGCTTCCTCGTCTTTTCCGACGGTAATGCACCCGTGACCGAGGCGAGCACGGATACACGCCTCCTCAACGACAGCGGCGACTTCGGGCATGAAGAAATACATATCGGCGATAGCGGTCGTCCCCGACCGAATCATCTCAGCGATTCCGAGCCGTGCGCCTGCACGAACGTCTTCACCGGTCAGCTCGGCTTCGACTGGCCAGATATCCTCTTGCAGCCAGGCGTCGAGCGGCTTGTCATCGGCAGCGCCGCGAAAGAGCGTCATCGCTACGTGCGTGTGTGCGTTGACGAGCCCAGGGATGACAAGGCCACCTGCTGCGTCGAGGTGGTCGTCGGCGGTACCAGCCAACTCCCCATTTGAGCCAACTTCTTCGATTGTTCCGGCATCCGTGTTGATGAGAATATCTGCTTCCGCAACGGAATGGTCAGGGAACAGTACCTGCCCACCGGTCACTGCCAGTGTGTTCATGCATGCTTTGACGGAGGCATTCATGTTAAGCGCTGTTTTCTCCCCTCGACAGTTCACCCCGATGAACCGCAGCTTTTAGTTTCCCGCTCCTAAGCTAGGAGTAATGAGCAGTACGCGCAAACCTGAGTGGCTGAAGATGCGGCCACCGTCGGGTGAGCGGTTTACGGAAATCAAGCAAACGCTGCGTGACCGAAACCTCCACACGGTCTGTGAGGAGGCATCCTGTCCGAATATGGGGGAGTGCTGGAGCGGCCGTGACGGCCCGGGGACGGCGACGTTCATGCTGATGGGCGAGCGGTGTTCGCGGGGTTGTAACTTCTGTGATGTTGAAACCGGCGGGATGGAGCCGCTTGACGAGGACGAACCGGAAAACGTCGCAAGCGCAGTTGCAGAAATTGGCTTGGATTATGTCGTCTTGACATCCGTCGACAGAGATGACTTACCCGACCAGGGGGCGACACACTTCGCGGAGACCATCCGAGAAATCAAACGACGAGATTCAACCATCCTCGTCGAAGTGCTCATTCCGGACTTTCAGGGGGAACCGGAACTGGTTCGCAAGATTATCGACGCCGAACCGGATGTAATCGCGCACAACGTCGAGACAGTCGAGCGACTTCAGTGGCCAGTTCGCGACCGTAGAGCAGGCTACGAGCAGTCGCTTTCGGTGCTCAGACAGGCAGCAACGGAATCCGATGCCCACACAAAAACGAGTCTCATGCTCGGCGTTGGTGAGTACCATCACGAAGTGTACCAGACGCTCCGCGACTTACGCGCAGCAGGCGTCGATATTGTCACCTTCGGCCAGTACCTGCAGCCCTCACGGTCACACCTAGAGGTGAGCGATTTCGTCCATCCCGATGTCTTCGATACCTGGCAGCAGGTCGCGGAGGAAGAACTTGACTTTGCCTACTGTGCGAGTGGCCCGATGGTTCGGTCATCATACCGTGCGGGAGAGCTGTTTGTCGAAAGTCTGCTCCGCGAGGACGCCGACATTACTGATGCACGAAAGCGCGCACGACGTCTTCAGTAAGGTACGGTTACGGGTTACATTGTGGAGTTCTGCGGACCAGATGCCCCTCACACGGAGTAACCATTCTTTACCATCTGCTACCACTGGTGTTTATCGCTGTTTTCGACGGTTTATTTCCTGCTATCGAGGCATATCCTCGGGCATTCCCCAACGACATACATGAAACACCGGCATCCACCATTGCGCCCCATCAGACACTGATATTCGGTCACAATCGACAATAGGCAAACGATTGTCCAAAAATAAGGGGTGAATTGTGGACAGAAGTGACATTCCTTTATTTACACTGTGTCGAAGTTCCTACGAAGGTATTAATTGTTGGAATCGATGTTTCAATCGACCAAAACAATAAGCCATTTGCCGGAGAACAACCATCCATGCTCGTCTTAGGTAGGTGGTCTTTCTTATGAGCGCTCTTCAGCGCGCTCCGGATGAACAGGTACAGATACTCAACGATGATGGGACTGTCAGAGACGGGGCAACGGTTCCCGACCTCTCTGACGACCAGCTCATCGAGATGTATCGACAGCTCAAATTTGGCCGGCACTTCGATGAACGTGCTGTTAGCCTCCAGCGACAGGGGCGGATGGGAACCTATCCGCCGATGTCGGGGCAAGAGGCAGCACAAGTTGGCAGTGCATGGGCACTCGCCGATGACGACTGGGTGTTCCCAAGCTATCGCGAACATATGGTTGCCTACGTGAAGGGCTGGTCACTTTCGCGTATCCTGCTCTATTGGATGGGAAGCGAGGAAGGAAAAGCACC
>LFCJ01002685.1_pt1 | contig 12850 bp, 11 predicted proteins | sample 643141 | NCBI WGS metagenome assembly LFCJ01 (sample SAMN03766243, study PRJNA286221) | soda lake metagenome | biome: soda lake; feature: Kulunda steppe; material: water; isolation source: sample B1-Br-g2 brine of Lake Bitter-1 | place: Russia: Kulunda steppe | collected 2010-07 | reverse complement strand
CTTGAAGATGGGTAAGAAACGATTTGTACCACTCGTGTGTAAACGCCAATTCACCGAGTAACTGTCTAGTCGCCATACTGCAGTAGTTCGTGTCCCTGTACGGATTAGTAATTCATCCCCTTCGTGGTCGTAGCATGCACATACTCACACCTGAAGCACTGAATGCACCTATTGACAAGGAATGAAAATCACGAACAGGCGCGCTCGTAAACAGCTTTTATTTCCTGGGCCATTTTCTCGGCACTATGTGTTTTAGCTTGTTCACGTCCAGATTTAGACGGGGTAGTTCCTGAACGAGGCACAGTACTCTCTTCGGTGAGCGCATCAACGACACCATCTATTAAGTCTGACCGAGACTGACAGACTCGCGACGATTCTACTTGGTCCAAGTGGAGAGCGATATCCCCTACATCAGTTGCGATTACTGGGCGGTCACATGCTAATGCTTCGCGCACCGCATTTGGTGAGCCCTCACGTTTGGACGTGATGAGAACAACATCTGCTGCATTGTAAAAATACGGCATCTGGTCGTGCGGAACATCTAACAGCGTATGTAACGTAATATCCATATCTAACTGCTCGCGAACGGCTGCCGTGACTCGGGTCGCTGTTGGGAAATCTTTGATTGTTCGAGACGGGTGATACGGAAAGAGAATATGTTTTTCATCAAGACCCCACCCAACCTCCAATTGTGCTTGTCGTTTCGACATCGGCCGAAACGCGTCCGTGTCGATTCCATGCGGGATAATGTGGCTCGGCACGGATAATGAGTCGGCCATTGCAGGTGTCATAACAATCACTTCGTCCACTTTTCGTGCACAAAACCGAGATAGTGGTCTCATTGAACCAAGCAAGTCAGAGCCCCATAATGACAAAACAGTCGGAAGACGTCGTTGGACAAGTGCAGCAGGAGCGGTCAAGCCATAATTAGCATGAACAAGATCATAAGGATGAGAGGAGTCCCGGAGCGTTTGCAAAATCATCCGTGCGTACGAACCGACTGACCGGGATTCAGTTGAAGAGTGAGAACCATCAGGAGTGCAAATCTCGCTTGTGATCCCTAATTCTTCCAGTGAGCGAATTTGCTGTTTGAAAAATGGTGCTTGGTCGTTCGTTACGAGCTGCAAAACATGCATTGCAAGAGGTGGGTTCAGTAGTGGTTGTAGTAATTGTGTGACTAGCCCCGGTTCCAACGACTGCAATACCCAGTACATAACAATGCAGTCTGTTTGACAGAGACAGGTATGAACCAATCCAGTGTCAAAAGGAGCGAATTATCACAGCTTGATAATTGGTCTCAGCACAACACAATAGACGACACAAAAGAGCATATCGCCGCGTTAAATTCTGTATCAGTGCCAACAGGAAAGAACATACTTGTAACTGGTGGTGCTGGATTCATCGGAAGTCATCTCGTTGAAACATTGGTTCCGGAAAACCGTGTCATTGTGCTTGATAACCTGGCAACTGGCTCAACGGCCAACATTCATGAGGATGCAGAGTTCGTGCAAGGAGATATACGAACGTTATCTTCGCTTCCAAATTTAGTTTCTGCAGCGGATATCGTATTTCATCAAGCGGGATTTGTAAGTGTGGAAGGTTCAATGAAAAAGCCTCTCACTAGCCACGAACATAACGTGACTGCGACTTTGCGGTTGTTAGACAGTGCACGAAGCGGTGATACACGCGTTATTACCGCCTCAAGTGCGGCGATTTATGGTCAACCATCATCAATTCCGATCTCCGAAACGGAATCCACAGAACCAGCGTCACCCTATGGGCTTGATAAGCTAACTGTCGACCGATATACCAGGTTGTTCAATGATTTATATGACCTTCCAACCGTGACCTTGCGATATTTTAACGTCTATGGGCCGCGACAAACAGCAACAAACTATAGCGGGGTGATTAGTACTTTCATCGACCAAGCAGCGAATGGGACCGAACTAACAGTGCATGGTGATGGGACGCAAACCAGAGATTTTGTCCATGTAGCAGATATCGTGTTAGCAAATTTGCTTGCTGCTACGACAGAGGGAACTGGAATGGCATACAATATTGGTACCGGTTCGAAGACTTCTATTCAAGAGCTTGCCGAAATTGTCCAGACAGTCTCACACTCTGCAGCTGAGATTTCACATCTTCCTGAGCGCCCAGGAGATATCTCACAGAGTTGTGCAGATATTTCTCGAGCAGCAAACTATTTAGGGTATAATCCTACTATTTCACTCAAATCCGGCCTGCGTTCATTGGTTGACCAGACCATCAGTTCTTCTTCAACCTTTTAAATTGAACCTGTCGAAAGCCAAAAGTAGGAGTTTGTTACCGGTAATTTTCAAATTATGGGATTTGGATTTTGATGGCATTCCTCGTAGACAAAGGGTATTCAATTACAACGTAGCTGAGGTAATAGGTAATTGGTCGTTTATGTGAATTGCTGGTTTTGTATAAGTGATTAGCAATAAAAATGCAAGTAAAGTATATTATCAGAATATTATAAATGAGTATATATTTCTAATGTTACAGAACGGTTATTACAGTAGGACGTGGTTACCTGAATGTAGACTGGATTCAGTAATCCGGGACTCAGCATGAATGAGGATACTAACGGACCGATACAGTCGAACCGTATAGCACAGGGGGAACAAGATTCGATGACCCGTGATTGTTGGGAAGTGCTTCCATCAGATCCAGATGATGAAACTGATTTGGGGTATTCGTTATCAGAATGGGAAGCATTTGATACCCTTGATGACTCGACACAAGTCATGTTCCTCCCGAGTGATGAAGAGTTGCTTAAGGATTCAGCGTTTGTAGTTGCTGAAGAACGAGACATAGTATCGCTTGAAAACAACTGCTGATTTTATAACAAACGCGATATATACCGCTCAATGGCGAAAAGGAGACTGTAAAAGACGGTGTGAGCTGAAAGTTTACGTTAAACGTACTGCTGTCAGTAGTTTTGAATTACACATCTATTTCGTCGACCACTTCTAACTGCTCCTGATAGCGCTTTCTGATTGTAACCTCGGTCACTTGGGCAACCGATGCAATTTCTGATTGCGTACACCGCTCATCACAGAGAATTGCCGCAATATAGATTGCAGCTCCAGCAAGCCCGGTTGGTGATTTGCCAGATGTCAGGCCTGCGTCTGCTGAATCTTCGAGGATATCCACCGCTGTTCGTTGAACGTCTCGACTTGTTTCTAACTCAGAACAAAATCGAGGGACAAATTGACGCGGGTCAACTGGCTCCATTTCCAGATTCTGCTCAGCAACCAGACAACGGTACGTCCTAGCGATTTCATTTCTGTCTACCCTGGCAACTCGTTCGAATTCATCTAAGCTCCGAGGGATGTTTTGCTTCCGGCAGGCAATATAGAGACACCCGCAAGCCACACCTTCGATTGACCTCCCTTGAACCAAATCATCTTTGAGTGCTTTTCGGTAAATAACGGAAGCCATCTCAGTAACCTGTTCGGGCAGTGCAAGCGCGCTCGACATTCTGTTGACTTCGCTAAGAGCTAACCTGAGATTTCGCTCACCTGCTTTACTTATTCGGACGCGTTGTTGCCAGGTACGAAGCCGCTTCATTGTCTCTTTTTTTCTCGGTGAGAGCGGTTTCCCATGGGCGTCTGCATCCTTCCAATGGATATTCGTAGTCAATCCACGGTCGTGAAGTGTTTCAGTCATTGGCGAGCCAACTCGTGATTTGGCCTGACTCTCTCGATGTGTAAATGCGGACCATTCTGCTCCTGTGTCTATCATTCGGTTCTGAAGGATGCACCCACACTCTTGACAGAGGAGCTCTCCGTGGACATCATCAGTAATGATGGATTCACAGCCACACTCCGGACAGTTATCTGTATCGTCAAAGTGAGTATTAGAGCTGCTATCGGTGTACACGAACTCACCACTCATCCGATAGTCACCTCTCTGTTCACGGTGCGTTTACCTGTAAAGCTCTGGGTCCGCTCACTGATCGGAACGCGGACAAGGCCGTTGTTCCTGTTGTATCCCGAGTAAAACTGTTTCATAGTTGGTGTGGTCGGTTTATTTTGTTGTTTGCGCTACCCAACAGAGATAACCGCTTGCTGTGCATGGCGTTAGCTGGTCAGACATGTGCATTGTTATACAGACTGTACCGTGACTGAACTTGAGAAAGCCCTTCATACAAGTATCTCACTCCCTTTGGCCGTGAATTTCTAACCAAAGTAAAATGTGTTTTAAAATAGAGAATTGCCGAATCCACGGGTGAGCATGCTCTTTACTGAGCTGGAGGGTGACGAGAGGAGGGCTTTTGATGGACAGGGCCCGTCTGGAGTACCCGTACGCGTGTGAGTGGGTAAGAATGAGGCTCTCGTGGTGTGAGAGTCAATCCACGCAAAAATCCAGGTATACCGATTATTTTTCCAAAGAAGAAGCCAAAGGTTTCTCGAAATCCCAGTCTAGACACAACAAAGGCTGTTCCGACCACAGAGACTGTGAGCCAAATTAAGAGTAATGGAACAGTAAGTATCGAGACGACACCGATGGTAAGCCAGAGTATGACAAAAAGTTGGTAGCGAAGTCGACTGATATACTGGCCAAGTATCCGACGATTATGTATCGATTTTCTAACAACCTGCCCAGTCCCAATCATATACCCTCGTTTCCAACGTCGGAGTGGTTCAGTGACAGTTGGCCGTGATGGATGATATCCAGCAACGTATGGCAATCGAAGTAGCGTATACCCGGCGTCTTTGACCGTATATCCAAGATGAATATCCTCCATTGAGTGGAGGTACGGGTCAAATCCACCGACGGTTTCCAATATATCGGAATCATAGAGCGCAATACCTCGGACCGCATCAGTTTCCTCAATTATCCCATCAGGATGAGGTTCGTTTAGATGACCATCTACGGCGGCAACATTTGATTGTTCAAAGATATCAATCGCTTCCTCAAGCCACTCATCGTTGAGTATCATATCACCGTCAATGAATAATATCGCCGGTGCACTGGCAAACGTTGTTCCGACATATCTGCCAGCAGATGGAGTTGTGAGCTCTTCATCTGGAATTTGAGCAACGGTGATTGGATATTCCAATGCGATTTCAACGGTTTCGTCAGTTGAATTCGAATCAACCAAGATAACCTCATATGAGACTAAATCAGAACAAGAGTTGAAGACCGATTCAAGACAATCTCGTATTCGGTCTTGTTCGTTATACGTTACAATGACAACGGATAAATCAAGTTCACTCTTCGAAGAATCCTCTACAGCGTCCATAGAAATATCTCGTTTCTGCTCTCGAGAGTACCCATATTGCATTGCTCATTTCGAGTCAACCGGCACTATTGGTTATGTATTAGCTACTATCGAGACGAATGTTTCGTGAAAACAGCCTTTCGGGAAAAGAAATTTACACGGTGGTTGCGATAGAATAAGCGACTAGCTTTGAAGTGTACTGAATGATAGCAGACTTTCAAGCAATTTGGCTACGTGAGATGTTGTAAAGAATTGTTTCCGATAAAGAGAGTGAAATTTTAGATACCCCCTCCCCCCACTTTTTCATCCCAGATGGGAACGATAGTAGGAGGGGGTAAATTAAGACAGCAACTTTTGCTGGAATCAGAGCGAGTGAGCTTTAGGTTATTTAATTGAACTACCGATTGGAAAGAGCGATGAAACAAGGGAGCATAAATGAGCTATTGAGGGTAGACGGTGGAGATCAAAGGCAATATCAAGGGTAGATAGAAAGTTTAAATCAGCTTTTCGAGGAGACTTGTTCTATATATCCCATGGGAACAATTGTTCACTCAATCATATCTTTCCCTTCACATTCATACTTCTGCTAGCTAGACTAGAACTAGTCTAGAACTAGTCTAGGACCAGATTATTAGAACTAAACTAGAACCTGTTCTACATTATTTCATACCCACTAACATCCATATACATAAATCTTTCTAAAGCAGCAATAACATCATATTTTCCAAACTGACTAAAATATAAAATGACATTATCAAAAGAGTATGCCATACCATTTGATCATACTCTAATTAAGCTCTAAACCAAAGATTAACACTTTTCAGATTAGAGAGATTAGATTATACTAATATACTCATCATTTACTCACTTACACCACGTTAAGTCATTTAAGTACCTACGTTCATCTACTCAGATTTTTTCTCACAGTTATTATCATTTTAGTCCTAATGCTCCTCTTCCATTACCACATCATCACGCACCCCTTGCTTCCGTTGCCTATCTGGGATGAAAAAGTGGGGGGAGGGGGTTATAAAAGGAATCCATTTTCTTCACCAATCACCCAAACAGAAACTCCGGGACAAGACACTTCTTAAATCACAGTGCTCTCAATGAGCTACATCGTATAGAAACAAATCACAGTGCTCTCAATGAGCTACATCGTATAGAAACCTCACTCCTGCGTCTCTCTTTCACTGATCACAAGCTCTAGTGAAACTGACCTTTGGTTAAACACTCTCTTACATACTGAACGGACAAGTGGAAAACAAACCATCTTAATCGCATCGCACATTCCCGATAGTTATTCTCGTTGTAATCACTGTACTTCGGCCCGTTTGGGATGAAAAAGTGGGGGTGGGTGAATAACCCGGTAATGTTCTCTTACTTGTCCATTGGAATGAAAAAGTGGGGTGGGGTATTTATAAATGAAGTGCTTGATATGAAATCTCGGGGGTTGGGATGAAAGAGATGAAAGGGATGAACTAGTGGTTTTAAGTCGATGCACATCGGGAGTCTAGATAACAAATGACGTTTACCAGGACTGAGGAATCACCGTTCGCCAACTCAGAAGTTCTGGCAGAAGATTATCTTCCTGACAAAGTTCTTGGTCGTGATGCAGAACTCGATGAAATAAGCGAAGTCTTTCAACAAATTGTTGATAACGAGCAACCTGTCAATGCATTCATTTATGGTATAAGTGGTACAGGAAAGACGGTCTCAGTTAAATTCAAACAACAACAACTAGAATCTGCTCTGGAACAGTACGATGATGTTCATGCAACATTTATTTACCAAAATTGTGAGTCGCTGAGTAGTTCTTACCAGGCAGCAATTGCAATTGCAAACGATTTTCTGAAAAAGCCAGCATATGAGTTTCTTCATTCTCAGCTCGATCTAGACCGTGAAACGCTCCCCAGTTCAGGGCTTCCGAAAGAACGAGTCTATGATATTTTGTTTGAGTTACTCGACCGACTCACCTACCGAAATACGGAATATCGGCAGCACATCGCGACAGCATACTCTAATGAAACACGCGAACGGATTGCTCATGAAGTTGGTGTTGAATTACCCGAACGACTCTCTGGATTGGAAGTTGCACAAAGTTTGATCGATGGTGCTGGCTATTCGTTGACACTGCAGGAGCGAGAACAGTTGCTTGATTGGTTTGAGACTGAGTTCGAGATTCAATCTCCAGAACACGTGACGGACTATGTCACCGTAATCTTGGATGAGGTCGATAGAATCGGCATTCGAGACGAATTGCTCTATGAAATTCCCCGTAGCCGCAATACCGGACGATTGCAGAGCGTATTACCTTCAGTGATCGGGATCAGCAACGATATCGGATATAAAGAAAGCATCCAATCGAAAACGGATTCCTCCCTTCGATTGAAAGAAATTACGTTCAAAAAATACAACGCGTCACAACTTCGCGAAATCTTGAGCCAACGCGCCGAAAAAGCATTCAAAGATGGAATGTTGGACGATGAGGCTATTCCACTTGCTGCAGCATTTGCTCGCAAACAAGGTGGTGATGCACGATATGCAATTGATCTTCTCCAAAAGGCAGGAATGAAAGGGAAAAAAGATGAGAACGGCATCGTCACACCAGAACACGTGCGTGCAGCCTATGAGGAAAAAGAACGAGACCGTGTGTACGAGGTGACTGATGACCTGAGTGACCAGGAAAAATTAGTCCTTGCTGCCATCATGTATCATAATCTCCGCGGAGAAACACCCATTTCCCGGACTGATTTGTACCCGACATACAAACGGTTTTCAGGGATGCTGCTCGATAACTCAAATGTCCCACGTCGAGTAGCTGACTATCTGAAAGAAATGTCTCAGCTAGGGCTCATTGAGCGCCAAGATGCTTACAAAGGTCCGGGAGAATCTGGATTTAAATATGACCTCGAAAAAGTCGAGTACAATATGATTATTCAAATTCTTGGGGAGACTCAACCAACCGCAACGAGTTACGATAATCTTCTCCCAGCAGAACTTATTGAAAGCTTTGAACAGTTTAGCGGAGATAATCCTGACAAACAAGCGGGATTAGACAGTTGGTGAGTGTATCTAATTGCAATACCTACTGGTTGCACTCCCTATTCGTTGTTTCACACATACGGTGTTTCACCTTACCCAGCTTGATGCATGATTTAAAGGTCAACCGTTTCGTCTTCAAATGTTTCGCTCTCAAACATATGCTCGCCACGTTGAGTGACAACTTGGGTGTTTTCAAGTGTGACCGATGAACTATTGAGGTGAATTGGCCGCTCCCCGACTTCGATGTGACAGTCTTCAAAATAGCAATTCTGGCAATCTTCAAAAAAGAAACCCTGACGGTTAGAGCCGTTTTGCTCGATTGAACAGCTTTTAAATGTTGTTCCATTACGGCCGGCAATTTCTGCGACAGCTCCCGCACCCGAATCACCTGTAACAGTAACGTTTTCAAAAACAGGGGAAGTCTCGGGTTCATGCTCCGGAGCAAATGCTTTGATTGCTGGAATATTATCCCGGTCGACCTGTATTGATGTGTCAATTATTCTAGCGCCACCGTTGGCTTGGTGGAACACAATTCCCCCAAAACTATCAGCGGCTTCGGGGCCAAAGGTAATATCACAGTCACGGATTATCTGTTCTTCACGATTTCGGAGGCGTATCCCTCGAGAATTTAATTGGCCCCACCCTGGTGTTTGGTCGTCGACAACGACGGTGACATTTTCGGCAGTCGCACCTGTTGAACCCAGGCGTACATTTGAAATATTATTATTTCTGAATGTTCCTCCGATGACGTGAACAACGCCGTCGCTCCCGTTGGGACCGCCGGGTGCAGAGGCATAGATACCGTTATCGGAGAACTCATCCATAGCACAGTTTTGGAACGTTAACTCTCCAGCATGGCCGTCACTAACGTAGACACCAGTCAACGTGTGGTTTTCATCAGTATTGCGCGCTTCAAAATTTTCAACAAGGGCTGTTCCATCCGGATCTGAGACTTCTATCCTCGCAACACCAAGCTGATTTGAACACGAGCCATGGTATGAAATATTTCGAAAAATTGAGTCACCATGCAAAAACATGTGCAACGGTCCGCCTGAATCAACCTCACGAAAGTCAAGGTCAATTCCATCCATCACCAAACTATCGACATCGTTGAAGTGGTAGTACGGATTTCCTCCCCGACACCCTGCGTCGTTCGGGATGAATGTGGCTCGCTCATCACCGTCTGCGATGATGCCTAAGTGCGACCGATTCGAAAATTCAATCGGGTCGACTCTGTAGGTTCCAGGTTCAAACACAAATAACGTATCATCCTCGCTGTATTCTTGGAATAAGAAGTTTACTGGTTCGGAGCCATCTGAAGCTGCCCCCTCTTCAACAGCGTCAATGATGGTCCCAAACTGTTCAACATATTCCTCATCATCTATTTCTGGAGGCTCTTCAGACGGTGGTTCATCATCTTCGTCAGGTGGTGCTTCGGGCGGCTCGTCATCTTCAGAGGGGTCATCATCATCTGGAGGAACCTCTGTGGGCTCATCCTCACGTGTACCATACCAGATTACACCGAGCGCACCTGCGGTTCCACCAGCGATACCCGCAGCTTTGAGAAACTGTCTGCGGTCTATCTCATCAATCCGCTCTTTGAGATGTTCGATCTCTTCCGCACGGTCTTTCATCTATTCGACATCAGGGCGGTGCGCATATTGGTTATAAAATGATTATTTAGCCCCGTTCATCAGTACGGTTTCCCATCTGTTGCTAAATCAAAAGAGGGTTACATCGTAATCACTTGCTCTCAAGCATACCCCAGTTCCTCCAACCGGGCCTTCACTTCTGCTGACACCTCTACGGAGGAGTGTTGTTCTCGAGTCAATTCCAGCTCGGTCCCAAGCTTGCGGTGACGTCCAACTGGGTCAGATAACTCCGTGTCGCCAAGACATACTACGTTTCCTGGCTCCGTTTCATAGCAGTATGCACCGTCCTGTGTGATAAACCCATGCATCGGGGTTTGCCATTTTTCCAGGTCTGATTCTGGAATGTTATATCGTTCGAATTGAGCCCGATGAAACGGTAATACGCCATGAGACTCAAACAACAATTCACGAGGCTCTACTGGAGAAAGCAAACTACGGCCTGCCGATTCACACGTAATCTCAGCTAAATCACATACTGTTTGGTGGATATCAAGAATATTGATTGGTTCATGGCGACGTTCAGGTTGTAAACTGCGACCACTAATAACAACAGGAATGTGGAGCAATTCAGGATGGAGGCTTATTGAGTGGTTCCATAGGCCATGATCTCCGAGTAGTTCCCCGTGGTCAGCTAGCGTAATGATGAAATCAAAAGAGTCCAATAGTTGTTGATGAACCGTCTTATACGTATCCGAAAGATATTGCACGGATTCTTGATAGGCAGCACGTAATCGTTCGGGTTGTTCAACGCAATTAGCTAACGCTTCAGCTACGACGACAGTTTCTGCCTCTTTTTTACCCGGTGGTGGGCGATATGGTGTGTGGGCTTCCATGACATTGACAAATAAAAATTCTTGCTCCCCGAACTCCATTGCCGAAAGACGGTCTTTGATTGCTTGCATTCCCCCATCGTACTGTGGGCGTTGAAACAGGTCATATCCGTACTGAAGTGAACGTAGTGTGTCTACGTTTGGATGCATACATCGAATGAGTGCTTTGAGGTGCCTGCGGATTCCAGGCTCGGTATCGCGAATAAGAGCATCCCAATCAAGTAGTTGCTCGTCAGTTCTGCCTAAATTGGCTGAACGGTCGAACGTGTCGAACCCCCGATCCCAGCCATCATATTGATTTAATTGTGCATTTGCACTGAGCGCAGTTGTCCGATACCCTTCTCTTTGTAACTCTTCTGCCAGTGTCTCACCGTCACAGTCTAATGTTGGTGATTGACCCGTCACCCCAACATTGCTCGCGTATCGACCGGTAAAAAGGGACGCGTGTGCGGGAACAGTCCAATGAGATGTTGAATACGCATTCGAGAAGGTAATTCCATCAAGCCAGTCGAAAAAACGGTTGAAATGGTCATACCGTACTGTATCCAGTACGACGACAGCAATATTGGTCATACAATGGTCTGAGCAAACGACCGGTTTAGTAATTCAGCCCCAACTCGAATTTTTCAACACAAAATCAGACGTGAGCGATAAAATAGCTCTTCAAAAGCCACATATTCATGCACAAATTCCTCATTGCCTCGTGACCTAGAACGTTAACGATTTACCACTAATTATAAAATATCTGAATAATAGTGATTGAATAGCATGGTAATCATTGCATGGTTTTTCAGACCATCTATTCCCAGATTAATGCATTGAGCTATGTTGACACGCCTCAAAAACCATATGGAATCTGAAGGTTTTTACGTCCGGGGAAATAACGGGCTAATGTAACCTGAAAATCAACCAATGACAAAGTACCAAACAATCGCATACGACAGTACACCACTGAACCGCCCTCTTAGCACCTATCTGGTGCTCTTTGGGCTGTTTTACAGCCCGTTCCTTGTAGCGGCATATCCGCTCACGACTGCAGGACTGATTGCAACCCTCGTTGCTCTTACTGTAGCGTTCAGACTTCTCAGAGTATATTTTGACCGGAAAGAAGGTCGGAGTGGGAAGCTCTCACTTCCTGGAATCGGTAGCATCGAATACCGCATCTCGCGCTAACCTGATTGGGTTTTCTGCGGACTACACTTGTTGTGAAGTTTCTTCTTCGAGGTCTATGAGTTATGAATCTATCCCGTTGGCACGGAGGTCTGCAAACGGAATGATTGGTTCTGGCTCATCACACTTTGGATTAATTTCATACCGCCACCAAGCCACATCATGCCATTTACCCTCTGTGTAACCCATCTTAGGAAAGTCGACTAATCTTTCAAACCCAAGTCGGTCGTGAAATTCCACCGTCGCTTGATTTGGCAATGTGGTCACTGCATAGGCATCACGAATCCCTTGCTGCTCCAATAAGCGTAATAATTTCGTATATAGGGCGGTGCCAATACCTGTTGATCGGTATCCTTCCTTGACGTATACTGATAGCTCAACTACCCATTGATAGGCCTCTCGTTTACGGAGGGAATCGGCGTAAGCATATCCTACTACAGTTGGCGAATCCGCTTGTGTTGTCTCTTCATACACAAGCCACGGATAGGTTTCAAGCGTAGATTCGATTCGTCTTTCAATTTCTGACACCGTCGGTGGTTCTTCTTCAAATGTTATTGCCGAAGCTTCACAAAATGGTGCATAAATCTGTTGTACTGCCGCTGCATCGTCGATAGTGGCAACACGGATAGGAACGGAATCAGCCATCTATGGGTCATTTCGTCATTCTAAAAATAAAGACTCCGATGCGACGTTTGTGCCCTACTCTGAGTGTACTCAGCTCCAACTCCCGTCGTACTCTGGGATGATGTCGTCATAGTCAACGGATGCATCCTCCCCGTAATAGTTATCCTCGAACTCTACATTACGCCACGCAGTCTCAGTTGGCTGGATAATTCCTTCGTTCGTCCATGAGCCTGCTGGACTGTCCAGTGGTTCGTTTGGATTGAAAAACCAGTTGTCGG
>LFCJ01002682.1_pt1 | contig 12852 bp, 16 predicted proteins | sample 643141 | NCBI WGS metagenome assembly LFCJ01 (sample SAMN03766243, study PRJNA286221) | soda lake metagenome | biome: soda lake; feature: Kulunda steppe; material: water; isolation source: sample B1-Br-g2 brine of Lake Bitter-1 | place: Russia: Kulunda steppe | collected 2010-07 | reverse complement strand
TTCTCTTCTCAATTTAAGAGCCTCTCCGCTACTGCCTGACGGCCAGTATGTGCCCAAGAGTAGGAGGGGTGTGTTTTGAGCATCTATTTTTACAGCCACTAATCGTCCATTAGTATCCATGTCTATGTCAGAAGAAAGTACTACTCTTTCCTTTTCTTCCCTTTCTGCCAATCCTTTTCTATGGAGGCCCCTTATATTCCACATGTCTTGCCTAGTCAGACAGTCTTTGATTTTCTTTCTCAACGGCAAAATAGACTCTACCATTTCATTTCGGACCTTATGGACTATTTTTTGGCTGACGAAGACCAGCAACAAACCAATCAGCCTAATGACCTGGCTGGCGGTTGACCGTAATCTTGTAATCTTGCATGCCTTGCCTCGTCAGACTGTCTTTGATTTCCTTTTTTAATGACTCATTCGGACACAACAAACTCTGCCGTTTCATCTCGCACATCGTAATGAGTATGGACAATTTTTTGGCTGGCGAAGACCAGCAACAGACCAATCAGCCTGACGACCAGGCTGGCAGTTAACCCTAAATTGTAGCACTTCCTGTATCTCTTCTTAGTCTTATCATTAAGGTTATCATAAGGTTTGGTGAGGGTTAGCCTCTTGCTTGCACTTGCTGAAAATCTCTAATGAATGCCAGCAGGGTGGTGCAGTCTTTTCTTTCCCTGTGATCAGCCATACCAACATTATCCAGGTTGGCTGTCGGCCTGAAAGTACAATCTGCCACTGACAGGATGGCTCACAGCTTGCCCTGTCAGGACTTCTCTGAGAAAGGATGCTCAGCTGCACACCAAAGATGGAGCTTGTCCATGAAACTTAGTGCATGTCCTCGGGCTTACCCCCATCACTATGGTCACATCAGAAGAGCACCACACATCCAAACTCAAGTCAGAAATTGCGAGCAGTAGCCATGATCGAAGGAAACACACCAAAAACTACGAAAACTTGAGTTTGCTCTGAAATCATTAACTGCCCACTTCAGGCATCTGTGAAAAAGCGCGCCAATGGCGCAGCTTACGGGCTTATTCTTGCAACTCCAGCATTTTGGACAAGGAAACATTCACAATTGCGCCCAGGTTGGACCACCACAACGCTCAAATTCCTTTCCCCCTTTTGCAGCAACAAAAGCACACGCCTACTTCTTGCTGCTTGCAGCCTCGCTGGCGGCTTTCTCCTTCTCCTTCTTGGCATAGTAGTCTTGGCCCAGGCGCCACAGCACACTAAACAGGATGCCCTGCAAAACGCACGCAGGCAATGGGGAGCGGCCATGGGGATGGAGCTGCGATGCATCCAACAAACCTCTTGAGCCAGAGTGCACGAGGCATGGAGTGCATCCTGGCTGGTGCGTATCCTGGCCGCTGCGTATCCTGGCCGGTGCGTATCCTGGCCAGAGTGCACACAGACTGCATAACACTGCATCCCACACTGTTCGGGGCTGTTCGGGGCCAGAGAGGATGCCAGTTCCCACCCATCATGCCAAAAAGGGCACACCACATGCCGCACATCAAGGGAGCAGCACGCGTGTGCAAAGCCCCACAAAAGTACGCTTCAAGAAGCGCTACACGCCGCTGCAAGAACACACATTCGCTGCACCAGCGCAGCTGCACTTCAGGCCCCACAGAGCACCACCCAATCCGCGAGCAGGCAGGCGCAGCTTAGCTGGAAGTGAAAGCTTGACTGTCCAGCTCATGGTCGTGCTTGCTGCTCTGACACCATCAGCATCGCCCTCAGTCTTCAGGCTTTGCTTGTGGCATGAGCTTGTTGGGCGGCAGCGCAGAGGTGCATGTGCGGCTGCGAGCCTGCTTCTTTTTACAAGCAGCTTCACAGTCAAACTCTCAAGCCCCCAGCTGTCAGCAGCCGACAGCCAAGCACTGGACTGTTCTCACCTGCATGCCGTTGGAAATGAGCTTTGTGCCCAGGCCGCGGCCCATGAGACCTGTCACGCCCTCCTTCTCAATGACTTGCTGCAAGGAAGAAGGCAAAGGGCAGGGAACCACTGGTGGCCAGCCGGTCATTACGCACAGCTTTGTAGCGCCAAGCTTTGTGGACACAAGGAGTCACACGTACCACCCAAGGATATGAGACGAGCCTGCCACACTTGCCGCACAGCACAGAAGAAGTGCGCAGTGGTCCTGCCATGTGTCCTAACTGCGGCAAAGCCAAGCCCCCCGGTGCCATAGAGAGCGGTGCCCAGGACAGAGGTAAGCACTCAGCCTGGCATGTCTGGCTTACTCATGTCACCGAAAAGCTCTGGCAGGGCCCTCACAGAATTCTGCGATGCTTTTTTTTGGCCTGAGCTGGAACACAGCACCGCTGGCCTGGGGCCGACAGCTGCGATATGGCGCACAGATGGCATGAGGCACAGACAAGACATCCATCCACATGGCATGCGTGCGCCTCGCTCTGTGCTCACAGCACCCACGTGCAGACAGGCAGCCCCGCTCACACCTGCAGCGGCAGCGCACCTTGACTACTTCAGTGTAAGTGATGGGCACAGTGGAGGCCTGCTTGCTGGTCTTGATCACGCGAATGCTGTTGGAGCAGCAGTCGGACACAAAGGAGGAGCAGAAGCCTACAAAATGGCAGTGGTGTGCAAACATTATGTCCTCTGTTTTGTTCACAGGAGATTGGAGCAGGTGTCAGCAAGCACGCAGGCGATAAGAAAATTGACAAGCTTGCACATGCATAGGAGCACAGACTCACGCCCACACAACCTGTCAGCACGCACAACCTCACACACACACACACATACACACACACACATCAGCACAGCAAAGCAGGGCCGCGCTACACGCCAGCAAACACGCCGTTTGCACTAAGGTAGGTTGCCATGAAGGAGCGCCATGGGCTCTGTGGGGCACTGCCGCATCTGCGTGCACGTGGGCGGCCAAACCTATTTCTTATGCGCACCAATGAAAGCAGAGCGCAGGAGGCGCTTAGGGAGCTCGTCATAGGCGGGCAGCATGTCGTTGAGCGTGTTGTACACAGCGAACCAGGGGTAGTGGCCCACAAAGGTGGCAGCCGAGGCAGCCAAGGCACCTGCGTGGGCATGGGGGCCAGTCGTGCATGCTATTGTCATGTGTGTGTGTGTGCATGTGTGCTTCAATGATGCAAGGCATGTACGCTTGTACCACCACAAAAGCATGCCAAGCAGGCGTGCCCGAAGCGAGCCAGACAGTGGCAGCGGCCTGCCTAGAGCTTGTCTACGCGTCAGGAGTGTTGGACAGGGCCGTATGAGTCAGATCCACAACAACTCCTTGCACCCAGCACTCAGCAAAGCCTGTCCAGAACGAGGCGGCATTCAATCAAGCCACCACGCAGGCAAGCACGGGTTAATGAAAGGATGCACTCATACGCACACACACTGCAGCAGCAGCGTGACACTATTTGTGCAAGCACAGGAGCACCAACTTAGCCTGGATTCAACACAGGCCATGGGACAGCACAAGGGGGCCACCCGCACATCACCAGGTGCTTATATCTATTTGCAGTGGGCAACCATCAATCAGCCAAGACATTATTCATGTTTACACCTTGGGCACAGCAAAGAGGGGCTATCCATACATTTCCAGGTGCATCAATGCATTAGGCAATACCAAGAGGTAATGTATGTACGCACCGTGGTACAGCACCGTGGGGCCGCCCTTGCTGACCTTAGCCATCAGGGAGGGAATGCCCTGCTTGCCCTCCACCTGCAGTATGCAGCGGCAGGATCAGTGCTAAAGACTACGGGCAACCAGGCAAGAGTTGGAGGTGGTGCATGCACACAGTTGGAGGTAGGCAGCGCAGCTGCAGCACCCCACCACCGGTGCGGGTCAAGAGTGCAGCTGCAGGAAGGCCAGCTGGTGTAGGCGCTTGCCTCTAGTCGACAGTAAAGGGCTAGAGCATGGGTATGCAGCTCGCTGCACGCGTGCCCTGGACGCTACAGCTGTCAGGGTGAAACTTTTCAGCCGCTACAAATGGCTGCCAATGCACATGTTGTGAGTAGGGCAGCTGAATACGGTATATTTATGCAGTAGATTTGCCAAATTCTGTGCCACTTGCCAAAATATACAGGGTACGCATGCGGTTCTCAGCAACCCCAGTTATGAGGCTTGCTCGACAGTGCCAGGAGCCGGCATGCCGGGAGAAGAGGATGCACTGATCTCGGGCTTTGCTTGCAGCTCACCTGCATGATAGTCTTGAGGGCATCCACGGGCATGAGGAAAATGCGGAAGCAGCCGGCCGCCAGGGAGGCAGCAATGGTCTTGAAGGCAGGCGGGATGTCCGCATCCTCCAGCAGCGCCAGCGTGCCGGTGTTGGCTGCAGTGTCACCAAAGCGGCTCAGTGGGCCCTGCATGTGTATGTGTGTGTGATCTCCTGTGTGTGCATGTGTGTGTGCGCACTTGCATGCATATGCACGAGTCGTGAGCTGCACACCTTTGATGGATCACTTCAAATAGAGCTTGTATGCTAGCCCAGCATGCAACCCCTGGTCAAGGGATCGCACAAAAACCTGCTGACAGCCGTCACCAAGACACTTGCAATCATCCAACAGTGTGGCTTGCCTGCACCAGGTGCGATTATAGACCTGCATTTGGGTGGTCTGGATCCTGCTTTACAGATCTTCCGTCCTATTCCATTCCTAGTCGTTTCAAGGTCTGGGGCAAGCATGCTCAAGGCACGGCAGTGTGGCTCTGCTCTGCCTGTGAAATGTCAATGATCTCGTTGAGGCACCAGCATTACAGATGGTCCAAAACCATGCAGCCCTCATCATAGCAATGCCTGCATAGGAGCACCCACAAGTTGACATGTGCACACAAATCAAATCATGTGCAAGCGTTGATGCACGCTGGCAGTGCTTGCAACTGCAAGGTACCACAAATCCCAAGCCCCCCTTGTGTGCTGGCACTTGGATGCGCAAGCGCGCGCACCTGGATCAAAGCAGGCAGCATGCCCTGGTAGAAACGAGGGATGCCTCCATCCGCGTATAGCGTGCGCAGGGCCACCATTGTGCTGGTGCCGTGGCGGTACTGGTAGTTGATGGTGGTGCGCAGCCACATCAGGGTCACCACTTGCAATGCCATGGCAACCATGCCTGCGGGATCGGACAGCAAGTGGGAGGGGTCAAAGGAGGGCTTCGAGGGAAGGGGGGGGCTTGAAACCCACCCTGGCCCTGCTCACCATACATGAGCACACGTCAACCTCACCTCGTGACTTGTTGCGCATCGGTCCAATACATTGTGTGAAAAGGCTGCACCATGCACAGCAGTCTAGGGCTCGTACTTGAGCGACAAACCCTCATGACCGAGCATCACCTGGGATACCACCGGCCAGCGCCCTCTTCCTGGCATGCTCAAGGACCTCCCCTAGGCTCTTCTTCTTCTTCTTAGTCTGGCCATCCTGCTGCTGAGGCTGCTGCTTAGTTATGGAGGCAAAGGGCAGGGGTGTCAGGCCTTGGGCGAGGCTGAGGGAGGCAAAGGGGAGCGCGCGTGCAGTGGACGCACGGGTGGCCTGCTTGGAAGCCTGCAAGGGAGGAGGGTATTGTGTCAATATCATGTCCTTAGAAGACCTGTTAAGGGGTTTGGCGAGCAAGACAAGCAACCCTGCGGCTCGTTTGTCCCTTTGTTTTGCTTGCTTGCACTACTTGCTTGCTTGCGTATATGCATGCGTGTCCGCGTGTGTGCGCATTATTGTGGACGCTTGCATGTGTGGTTGTTGAGCTTTTGGGAAGGATGGGTGACAGCTGGCTAGAGCGAAGACAAGACCCTAGTCGCAAGATTGCCGTGTGCAGGCCATGTGAGGGAGGTCAACCCCATGTGCGTGATAAATAGGTGTCAGGATTTGGGGCCCAGTGATAGCCAGCCACCTTTGCAAACACAAGCAGCCCAAAAAATCACCGCTCACTCAGGCAGGCAATCACAGCACGCTTGCATAAGCAAGTGCCCTCAACTGCACCACCGAAACTCATTACTCACGAGCAGGGAAAACGCCTGCTTGCTGCCTCGTGCGGAAAATGAGCAGCTGCCATATCCAGCGCTGGACGGCCCGCCCAGGCTCAGCTTCCGGGGCACTCCGAGCTGTGGGGAGCCACTGGTCAAGAGCATCGGCTGCTGCTGCTGGCCTCCTCCCAGGACGAGCGCCGTCGACTGGCCATCCTGGCTGAAGGAGAACGCCCCAAGGGTTGGCTCGCACCTCTTAGGCATGATGGGACCACTGGCAGGACCCTTTGGGATGATGGGTCCACTCGAGGTGGGTCCACTCGAAGGTTCGAGGTGGAAAGGGGGCGGGGCTGTCCTATAAATTAAAGTACAGGAAGGCGCGTGCGTCCGTGCGTGAGAGGGAGGACCAACCGCTTTTTCCTTGAAATAATTCTATCACTGCTGAGACAAATTAATCTGTCAATTTTACTGTAGTATCATTTGCGCACACGATGCTTGCGATCTGTGATGTGACGAGCACCTGACCAGCGTCACCATCGCATATTTATTGAAATTTGAGATATTATTGATATTTAGCAATCATATGACATCAGAGGCAGAGAACCTGGTGAGCTCATGATCGAACATACATGTGAATGCACAGGGTACCTCATTCATACCAACTGCAATGCCATTGTACGCATTAGCCTACCGATGTCCACCAGCTAGAAAAACCGATGTAGGCTAATGCGTCAGGCTGAGCTCATTCAGCTGGCACTGCAGTAGCTTATTTGCACACAAGGTAGCTATTTTGTGCACATATGTACGCAGGCTATCACCAAGGATCACACCAAGGTCAGGGACTGACCCATCTTGCTTGGATCTTGCTTTTAAAAGCAAAATTGATGCGCATCAAGCATGCTCAATAATGAAACAGCGGTGCTATACGGCTCAATAATGCAACCATGGCCTGAAGTATTAATTGAGAAAATAATTAAGTACAGTTGACGATGCATGTGCAATACTTCCTCCAATTATTGGCTGGGCGTCCACAATCCACACGCCTTGCACAGGATGAGGCCACAAGGCGGGAGGCAGCAGATAATTATGCAAGGCGGCACAAGCTGCGAACTGGGATGGACGTAGACCCACAGGTGACTTGCGCGGCTAGCTTGCCGATCTGCTCTTGCTTTTGATTGCTCAGAGATCGCCCTTCCCTTCCTCTGGCAGCCTGTGCAAATGCTGACACGAGACCATAGCAAGGTTGGGTGCTTATCATGTGTGCAGGCAGTCTTTGAGCAAGGATATCAGGAGATCATGAGCAAGAAGCAAGACCTGGGTGCTGGCGCCCCACCTCTCGACATGACGCGCAGGGACCAGGTACACATCTGGTGCACGCACATGAGGATAGTACCCTACAATCCTTGCTGCTTCTCTTCTGCTTTACTGAAACACCCAAGGCCATATTCATCCCATGCTGAAGCATCCAAGACCATGCTCCCCCATGATTTGGTGGACTTTGCAGAGAGAGGGCAAGGAAAAGGGAGCTGACGCGACCAGCCGCCAATTTGTGGTGTCGGATGAGGTGAAGCCAGGCTGACAGGCTCAAACAAGAGCAAGGGCTTGCCAGGCAGGTCCCTGGCCAGCTAGGTCCCATTGCAGTGGTGTTTTAGTAAGAATGTGATGCGAGTAAGAATTAGATTCCGCTGTTGGGTCCGCCAATTTTGATGCCAAGCCTTGGGGACCTTTTAAAGTGGGCGGCTTGCATTACAGGCCACAAGTTTGACCTAATACAAAGACATAGGGAGCGCTTTTTATAAAGCAGCACATCCATGGGGTGCCATTTACCTTGAAACCAGATCCTGGTGACAACTTGGGATTTTGTAGTCCCTTGAGCGATTGAACTTCACTGCTTTAAAGATCTTTAAAGATATTTCAAGGACTTTTTTATTACGCAGTGATGGAGACAAAGTAAATCTCTGCGTAGACATATCCCTCAAAATAAAATCTACTACATGGAACGCGTCTGGTTGGGCAATGTATATGCTCTCCTCTGTCCCATTTTGCCTCTGACCAAAATGCCTCAAGAGCTCAAGAGCTCCAGCGTATTGTGCATGAATGCTGAGAACAGATCTGCCAGTGGCTTCACACAAGAGGAGGATACCAAAGTGGATGTAAACAGATTTGCCTGAGTGATCTGCCTTGAGTGTATAAGTTGGTACTGGCTTACAGGTTAATTATCAAATTGGCTTACATTTTGGAAAGCATCCCGCATGGTAGCCTGCCAGATGCAAGCTTTGCTTCTTGCTACCTCCTGGTAGATGCTTAAGCCAGGCCGCCTGCTGCGTGGACTGCACGAGCATGTGGCACATGGTGCTCTGAGCAGAAGCAGTGTCCTGCAACATCAGAGCCTGCTGGTTGCAGAAATGCCACCCCACAGGGCTCCCTTACAAAATGATGCTCGCTGGAGGCACATTTTTGGGGGTGTGATGAATAGCAAAATTCTGTGCAAGCACCCCAGTGCACAAAAATGCTCTCCGTGGCAGCTGCCTTGCTGCTTGTCTTGGGCTGCTAGCGGCCCAAGCCTGCTTGTGCTGTGCCGGTAGACAAGTGGGAGGGGACGGTGAGCGTAGGTGCAGCCAGCGTGAGCAAGCGAACCATAGAAGCACACTCATGGATAGATCTAAACAGAGGTCTGCCAAGGACACATTAGGCACATAAAAGGACAAGCTCACTTGCATGGGCGCTTGCGCCCATGCACCAGAATGTCTGAAACAAAAAAGGGGGACAGCAAGTGGAGAGATGCATGTTACGTTTCAAATCAACGCAACTGCCTTTTGTGGATGTTTTTTAATGTGTTTGTACGAAGGTGTGTCTTTGTTTGTGTGTGTGTGTGTGTGTGTGTGTGTGTGGAAGAGAGAGAGACACACACATGTACACCAGGGGGCCCCCGGGGAGGGTAAGGGGACGAGCGCATGGCACGCCCGTGGGCGTGTCGAGCCACTTATAATCCACCAGTATCACTTCAATTGCAATATTTAGGCGCTGGTGCCCAGCAAATATAGTGAGTGGGAGATGAATAGGCAAAGCCCTTTGCGGCTGACATTGTCTGGTTGACCAATTGGCTTGCAAGCCATATTCAGTGCCTTTTTTTGGAGGCTGTCTGCAATTTACCTTTTTCTGGCTTGCCATGTCACAGGAGTCGAATATATTATAGTCATCGTCGGCCTAGCATCTCCTACCTTGGATTTGCACGCCAAGCAGGAAAGCTTGAACATGCTCGGCTCGTCATCCGCCCCGCTGTCCTCCAAGATGCACAGAGCGTGCGTCCCCGACCAATTCGAGACCCTGCGCTCGGCAGCTTTGGTACAGACGAGACAACCTAGTCTGAAAGTGGTCAAGCTTGTCGATGCCGACCAACATTTTGTGCCGTCGGTATGAATCTTCAATTCAAATCTGCAGATATATCAGCTGATACGAAGCTGATTTCTGACACAGGTTCGAGTTAATTTGACATGCCAAACATGGATGCCTAAAGAAAGATAAAGACATGGAAGCTGGCAGTTGCACTCCTTGACTGAAGGCCTTTCCTTGTTTTCCTTGTAAAGAATGGAATGGAGCGTTTACAATACTACATAGCAATCTATCTTATCTTTGCGCAGCCTGGCTAATACCCCTGCAGCTCCCTGACTAACTGTGCACTAAGACTTCAGACTAATCGCTTTCTAGGCATCCATCTAATCTAAGCCTATACTAGCTGTCCTGCGCCCTTCCACTCACAGCTCTTCCTCTCCACCCTCAAGAAGAGCCTCTATCCCCCTCCTCCCTGCTTTAGCCGCTTCCTGCCCTGCACCAGCTGTCGCCGCTCCTGCTGCCCAGCCCTGGCCTTAGACTTGGCTTTCCGTATCAGCCGCAGCTTTTCCAGCGGGGATGGCTCGCTGTCGCTGGAGCTGCTGCATGCCTCGCCCCCGCCGCAGGCCTTGCAGAACCAGTCCACAACAGGGAGCGCGGTAAGGCCCACGCAGCCCAGATGATAAGGGGCATCACAGCCGTCACACATGATCACCTCCCCGCCTTGGCCGCACAGTGCACCTGCAGGTGCAGTTTTAGGCGGGCATCAATGGGCCATTTAGAAAAGGAAAGGGGGGGTGGAGGCAACAGCTGCAGCGCAACAAATGCACACCCTGAGTGACAGACATGAGGTGTGGGTGCAGCAACTCATTGGGGCCTGATCTTCTGGGATCACAGGATGAAGGTCAATGAGGGCCAAACGGGGTGGTTTGAGGATGCTGCCTGGGGATGAGCCAGGGCAGCAACAGCAGGCGACGCGATTGGAGAAGCGCTGTGCTGATTGTCTGGACAGACATAAGCTGTCCTAGAAGCATCACTGTTAGACGTCACTGAGCCAAACAGCGCCGTGCAGCTGCCTGCTGCCAACCAAAAGTGAGATATGGATGTGCTCCGTGCAGCTGCCCTATGCCGGCCCAATATACAACACTGGCATGCGCTGCGCAGCTGCTCTGTGCTAACCCAACGCGTTGTGCGCAACCCATGGCCCGGCGGCTCACTCAATGTATCCAAGGGTGTAGAGCCGCAGCCCCTGCTGCTGGCACTCACATGCAGTGTCCCCGTTGTTGGAGGGTGGCATACACATACGGTATCCAGCATGGCCGTACACACGGTATCTGGCACGGCCGCAAATACGGTATCCGGCACGGCTGCACAAATGGTATCTTGCACGGCCGCATGTACGGCATCTGGCACGGCCACACACATAGTATCCGGCACCCACATATGGTATTCCCGTTGTTGGAGGGCGTGCCCGCAGCACCCATGCCTGGCACGGCCTGCGTGTTCTGGATGTCAATACCCTCGTACTGCAAGGGCGCGCAGGTTGTGTAAAAGTGCCTGGGTGTGCCTGCGAGTATGGCTGCCTGTGTGGTGCGTGTGTGTGGGCAGGCATGCACGCACATGGCCAGCCCTTCCTGCATAACCTGCATCACCGACCCTGCGTCAGGCCTGTGCGCTTTTGGGGCTGGCCGTGGCAATGCTCACAGCAGGGCAGTAGGGTGACGACACCAAAAGGGCGAGCATCGCTTGGCCTCCGCCTTGGCACCCTGCTGGCCCTCACATCAGCAGCAGCCCTGCGCCTGCAGCACTCTCCCACGCTGATGAGCATGTGCGCACGCAAACCCTCATTCTCACGAGCGCATGGCATCCACATCTTGATACGCACGCATGCGCGTGCAAACCTGTTTTCTCACACACGTGGCTCGCACGCACGCACGTTCATACGCACACACGCACATGCACCTCTGGGAGGGCCTCATCATCATCGTCTTCGCCCCTCAGCTCTTCCTCCTCCTCCTCTTCCCCTGCTGCCTCTTCTGCCTGGGAGGTACCACCTTGCTGGCGACCTCTGCCCCCACCTGCAACACCAGTGTATCCTCCTTAAACTTGCAACAACACTCGCTGTTTTGGAGTCTGCCTCCATGGCAAAAGCATGCTATCAGAGGCCGCTGCTGCCGATGCGGTTCAATTGTTTTCTTTATCTGCCACCTGTGCTTGCTGCGGAGCACCGCACACTGTGTGCCCTCCCTCCAGCCCGACACAATGAAGCGCAGAGCCTCGTGCCCTGCGTAATGGGAGCAGAAGCTGCACCCACCTGCTGCCGCCCAACCCTGCTTAGTGCAACACACAAACACGGCAATGTCTGCCCTGCTGTAGCTGCCGCACCCACCTGCTGCCGCCCCGCCCTGCTTAGGGCGGCGCACGAGCGCGGCGATGTCAACCCTGCTGGCGCTCTCAGGACACTGCGTCAGGGCCCAGCCATGGTACATGCCAAGGGAGTGCCTGCACGCGCGCACACCAACCCACACAGTCAGGGCCCAGCCATGGTACATGCCAAGGGAGTGCCTGCACACACGCACACCAACACACACACCAGCCTTGAACGTCTGCTTGGAGGTAGGGACGGGAATGGTTGCAGGAGGGTGCGCGCACAGGCATGCATGGGATGTGGCTCAGGAAGCGCGCTCACGCTGCGGCCGTAGGAGCCGCAGCACGGGAGTGGCGCAGGTAGCGCAACATAGTGCACGCACTCGGCGGTCGAGGGCGAGCCCTCCGTGACAAAGCCCTCCAGGTCATCGCTGCCGCCTTCCTCCTCCCCCTCCTCGTCATCTTCCTCGTCATCGCCATCAGTGCTGGAGTGCTCAGCCTCGTCCTCAAAGAAGCGGCTGCCCCGTGCGCTGCTAGCGCATCTGCGGCGTCCCAGCGGGGGGTGATTGGGCAGGCGGCAAGAGATGTATGCATTTGGCCAATTGTGTGCAACAGTGTGCATGCGCGCACATATTTAGTTGTTTGTTTGTCTTTGATCGAGTGCAAGTGCACATTGGGAGTTGGGGTGTTTGTGTTCTGTGCATTTGTATGGGCATGTGTGTGTATGTGTGCAAGTGCGTGCATGTGTATGTGTGTGTGCATGTGTGCATGCGCCGACTCCTGAGTGTACGCCGTGCTGATGTCAAATTGCAAGGCTTGCACTCCAAAAGCTCCCATGAGACCCAAGCGGAGGAGCGCGCAGCGGCCATGCGCTTGCCCTGGGCCCTATGTGCGTCCAGGTGCAGCACAAATCGGTGCAGAAGCTGCCGCAAAGGTCGAGCAGGGCTTCCCTGATCCACCGAGCCCATGCCTACACGCACGTGCACACACAAACGCGTTTGTGTACACACAAACACACACACGCACCTCTTAGCCGGCTCTGCCGCCTGCGCAGCATGCCTGGCTATGCCGCCCTGCTGCTGCCTGCAGGGCCCAGCAGGCGGCAGCCCCCCCCTCCTCAGGCCGCCGTTACTTGCGCGCCAGCTGCAAGTGTGCAACTGCGGCCCAGCGCCCCTGCCTGTTGTTCCTCGCCCCTGCCCGTGGCCCGCCCCACCCCCACTCCTGC
>LFCJ01002681.1_pt1 | contig 12853 bp, 12 predicted proteins | sample 643141 | NCBI WGS metagenome assembly LFCJ01 (sample SAMN03766243, study PRJNA286221) | soda lake metagenome | biome: soda lake; feature: Kulunda steppe; material: water; isolation source: sample B1-Br-g2 brine of Lake Bitter-1 | place: Russia: Kulunda steppe | collected 2010-07 | reverse complement strand
GTCGACAAGGGCGCAAATGTTAGAGTTGCAGACGACTTTTCGAGCGGTGTTCAGGAAAACCTCGCTTCAGTAGAAGACGAAATTACGGTGTATGAAGGGAATCTCAAACACTGGGAGTTCGCCGACGAGGTCACTGAAGATATTGACCGGCTGTTCCATTTAGCAGCTGACCATGGTGGCCGGGGGTACATCTCGAACTATCCAGCGAACTGCGCCACCAATATGGCTCTCGATAATATTGTCTTCGAAACAGCTGTCCAGAACGGTGTAGAGAAGATTACCTTCGGATCGAGTGCCTGTACGTATCCAACAGACATTCAGCAGGAGCGAACGCGACTTCAAGAAGATATGGTGTCATTCGACAAACGTGGTGGTGCGTATGCGGATGAATCCTATGGCTGGGCAAAGCTGATGGGGGAACTTTCTCTGCAATCGTTCCACGAACAGTATGGTGTCGACGCGAGTTCGGTGCGAATTTTCACCGCATACGGCCCACGAGAGAATGAAACCCACGCCATCATTGCTCTCATCGCAAAAGCCTTTGCTGAGCAGGAGCCGTTCCAGATCTGGGGAGACGGCGAACAGACGCGGAATTTTACGTACGTCAACGACATCGTCAGCGCACTCTTGCTCGCAAATGAGAATATAACAGACGCAACACCTGTAAATGCAGGAATTCCAGATTATATTTCGATTAACGAAGTCGTTGAGGCAATCTTCGAGTACATGTCTTGGGAGCCATCAGAAATTGATTACATGACTGACAAGCCAGAGGGTGTTCGACATCGAGCTGCCGATACCACACGAGCGGAGGAGTTGCTTGGGTGGGAGCCAGAGTACACACTCGAAGAGGGGATTGGTAAAACGATTGATTGGTATGTTGAGAATCGAGACAAACAATACGTGAAATCAAATCTTGAAACACTACTACACGAAAGATAATTCTGTTCTATGGGGCGTAGCCTACGTTTTAGATTGCGTTATGGAATTGGACATCACATAGCAAATCAATCATATTTTATACATAAAAAATTGAAATTGTTTAAAAATAAATTTCTGTACGGTTATAATCCATATACGGACCCTTATTTGCTTTTATTTGTAGATCCTGGCTTAATAAATGAAATAATGACTACATCTTCTCTAAATCCGAGATGTAATGATCATGGATTAGCTGGAGAAATTAAAGCAGGAAGTTGGGATACTAATACACAGAAGTTGTCCACCCATTGGAAATACAAAGACTTCTACAAACACTTCATGCAAAATGAATCCTGGGAAAATACGACACATTATTCAAATATGCATAACGCCGGGATATCACATGATAATATAATTTTGAACCTTAAAAAATATGACGAAATGTTCGAACAATTTAAAAAAGGAGATTATCGTTATGGCGAAACAACAGGGGATATTTTAGTTGATGAAGTTCTTGTCAATATAGGCCGAGATGGTTCTTTTATATTATCAGGTGGCGGGAACCATCGGCTTTGTTTGGCCAAAATAGCCAAACTTAATACAATACCCGTTCGCGTGATGGTTCGCCATGAAGAGTGGCAAAATATTAGAGAATGTATTTGTAAATCAACAAAAAATGACGAGAGAATACCCAGAAAATTTTTAGAGTATGAAAATCACCCCGACGTTTCTCACCTAATTGAATCAAAACCGAGACATACTGAATCACTGGTTTAAATTACTGATATTCTAAAACTTTCCATTGATTTGGTATGTGATCCCAACGGCGTAATTCACCCTTATTAGTGCTAGCTGTCCAGGGGTCAGGTGCTGTAACAATCATTTTATCACTGTCGTTTAACCAAGCTGCCCACCAACTAAAAGTACTACCAGAAATGATATTGTGATCACAGCGTTTCATCAATTCAAGATCTAAGTGGTCAGTTGATCCATCATTGTGCGTTACAAAAGTTGTGGGATAGTCTAAATCAACGTGTTCTTGGGTCCAATCGGAACTGTCGGAGAAAACAAAAAAATGTGGCTCCGAGACTCGCTCTGTAACGTAGGAAACCGCTTTGTCGATGTATTCTTTCGGTGTATCGCCCCATTGTTCGGAGGCCGCGTTCTCTGTATACGCGATTCGATCACCACGTCTAATATGAATGCTGACTGATTGTGTTTCAGAGATTTCTTCTGCGAGCTCGGCATCAGTTCCTGTGAGCGGGCAAGTGAGTGAAAAGTCACTTCGGATTGTGTCTGCAATGGCTTCGAAGTATTTAGGAGACTGCCAGTATCCCTCTAGATATGCATCACCCTGAATATTCAATACGTTGTGGCTGAAAGTTCGTCGGTGAGCCCAAGAACGAGAATCGTTAGCTGGCGTTCCTTCAATATCTCGATAGTAGTTTGTAAGGTTACCGATTGTTTTTGGGAACCGTCTAAATATCTCTGTACCAATTATTTCGATACGTTTTTTCCCGAAATTCATGACCGGATCTGCAAGATTACTGCTTCGGTCTACAGAGGTAGTGTCCTCGTTCGTCTGTTTTGAAGCTGAATCGCTGTAATATTCACGAAGCGATTGGTTTCCTATATTAGGGAGTTCGTGCAATTTTGACAATTTGTATTCTGTCGGGTTAACTGGTTGTTTCAAAGACATAAACACGGAAGCCGGTCGGAGAACCGACTTGATATCTTCTGGAGTCGCTAATTCTCCAGAAACATCATAATTACAGATCGAGGGATTCCGAGGACGATTTCTATTCGTTTGATCCCACCAGCTAATGTCAAATTTCAACGTGGTATTGTTTTTCAGAGCGAGATGTTTTCCAAGTGCATACATGAATAGTTGATTTCCGAGTCCTGCCCGAAGTTTAACGATAATCATGTGTAATCATATTCTGAATTGTAAAAGAGCATTGCGTTTATATTTGGCCGTGTTTAATCACTGCACAGCATCAGATCAGCAGAATAACAGCATTGAACCGGGAGACTGCGAAATGTGTCAACCCTAATGCCTGCTTTACTGAACGTGTTACGTTCGCAGTCAGAAAGATTACTCATGATTGGGACCAACCTGCTGCCCCGGAACGGGCGGCGGGTTCACTGATGCAGCGATGATATCTTTCCACTGTCTCCGAATTTACCTCAACAAGACCAATCAAATGACGATTGACTTGCTGACAGAGATGCTGCAAATATGCCGGGAAGTCAGCTTGAACCGGCCGATCGCCGTCATGCGTCCACCTTATGTCTGTCATTCGATAGAATTGAGATGGAGGTGTGCCGAACGCTACTGCAACAATCGGCACAGCTGCATTATACCGGCCAATTGGAGCGGTTGATGCGACATACTTCGAGCACCCGCCTGCGAGCCGATCGTACTGTAACAAGACTAAATACGATGTACAAGATCTCAAAGCCACGGAACTCGTTGATACAGAAACGAACGTTATCCTTGATTTGCACTGCATAACCACCAGAGAAGGGAGTGACGCTGACATCTGCAAGCAACTTGCCCGCATACGCCGTCCGAGCGCGTGAGTGGTATCGTGAGTTCCGTGAAATTGTCCTGATGTATCTCGTCTACAACATCAAACAGTACGTAACCCGCTAATTCCAACGCTGTATGGCGATTCAATAGAGCCAACAATTCAAACCATGAATTCCTAGGTTCTCAAACTGGCTCAATAGACAGTATCCAACATTAATAATGCATATTAAGCGGTCACTATCGGTTACTACGGTTTTAAATACTTAAAACACGGTAATTTCAACAATGGTTTCGGGAATATTTCAATCATACATGAATAAAATAGTTCGAGTCTATCGATCCGAAGGACTCTATACGCTTGTTTACAAAATAATCAGCCGAGTAAGAGATTTCTTCTCGCTTCGATATATTATCATCGCTCTACTGTCTCGGCTGTTGATGAGGATAGATGACCGGTCTAATTTAATTAATCAGGCTACCCAGTCATTTCAATATTCAAGTAGCGACAAAATAATCTATCAGGAACCATCGGCATCTGAGCCGATTACCCGAGAATTTTCCCACGTGTTCGGAACTCATGAGTTTGACCAACCCACAGTCTGTGAGATTGAAGATGGAATCATTCTTAAACAGACGGGGATACGTACAACAAATGATGGTTCTATTCTTCTTGAAACTGTCGACGGTCGCCGCGATGTCCTAGAAGATTATTTGGGAAAGAATTTATCATATTTCATCAAATTACTATTAGTACAGTATAATCGAGAAACTGGCTCACTGGACACCTACGATTATGAGTATGCATGCCCTCTCATGTCTATCGTAACAGGAGAAGATGGTCCAGGCGGATTCGCTGGCTGGGTGCAAAACGATCTTGCGAAGCTCGAAGGGCTCGAACACTACGCTGAACAGACCGGCGAATCACCGACCATCATTCTTGAGCCTGATCCGCCAGCGTACAAAATTGAGTCACTCCATGCTATGGGTTACGATGAAGAAGACTACACGACTTGGGATCAGAAGCAAACAAAAATAAAGAAATTAGTCATTCCAATTTCTAGACGACCAGAGAATAATACCTCGTATTATTTCCATCGACTTACTAGAGAATACAATCGCGAATATGTTTCAATAGCCCCATCTGCATGCAAGTGGATACGATCGTCAGCGAGGCAGCGCTTGAAGTCGAAACAAACAAGGACTTTTTCTAATAAAATAATCATATCTAGATCTGACGCCACAAGACGCCGAATACTCAATCATGAGGAATTGATCAATAAACTCGCACCTGAAGGGTTCAAGTCATACGAACTCTCTAGATTAACATTTGAAGAGACAATCACGATGTTTTCCGAAGCCGACGTCGTCGTCGCTCCGCATGGTGCTGGATTGGCTTCAACTGTATTCAGCCAAAACTGTAAAATAGTAGAGATTTTTGGATACAATATACGGCCGATATTTTATATGCTTGCTCAAAATCTCGATAACGACTATGGCTTTGTTGTCGGTGATTTCAATGGACAAGATATCTCGGTCGATGTCGATAGAGTTATATCTATGTATAACTTGATTCAGGATTAGACATAGCCGGATATTTTTCCATAATGCCCCATTACAATACAGTCGTCACTGTCTAATTCACTGAGGTTCACCAGTGATCAGATCTCAAAAGGTGATAATAATGACACTTTCAGATCTGTCCAAGGAAACAATAGACATGCCAGAACGAGAAGATTGGGAGAATGAACTCACTCCTACACCCGTGTATGTGTAGTTCGGCTTCAGTTCTGATCTGCTAGAATCCATCGGTAGACGGTGTAGTCTGAATCTAGCAATTCACAGCTGAATGGCCAGTAGGGGGTTCGACTGCATGCGATAGAATTGTCCTACCGAGATCGCTTTTATATAGCACGTTGTTGATTTCAGGACGTTTTATTGAAAATTTTTATGCTCTGTTGAATAGCTGCTGAATGATGGTTAGAGTGGCTCACAGAGCCTTTTCATGTTGATGATTACGAACATGAGGACAATGTCACGGAGCCGTCGATACCACCCCAGTGCTCGCACGGCATCGCCGAGCGAGCGTTTCGTCGCCCAGTACCAATTTTCGTCCATCCAGTACTGAGTGTAGCCTTTTCCCCAGATAAGCGAGGTGTTCCCTTTCGTGAGTGGTCTCGATCCACGCTGTGAGATCAGTGGTTCGACACAGACGGTATAGAGATCGAATTTGGTGTGCCAGCGGTGGAAAGATTTGTCAGCTGCCACGGAAAGCAGGTCGTCCGCGTTCCGGCGGACGACTTGCGGCCCTGTCTTCGTATCGTGTTTCCACCGAGCCGAAATATGGACGTCAAGAACTGCAAGAGACTCCACACCGGTTACCGTAGTCAATTTTAGCTTCTGGACGCTATTCCCGAATCGCTGACGGTAGTATCATAAAGCAGCGCGTTAGTCGAAGAACGCACTGTCGAGAGCGATGTGTCCAGACTGCGGGTGTTGCTGCGTTGATAATGAGTATGAATACTTTTGCAAGAAGAGACCACTGTTGAGGTAATGGAATCACGTCGAACAGAAATCAAGCGTCATCTGCCGGAACAAGAAATCGACGAAATGCTACGGGAGGCTAAAGATGTTCATCATTTTCGCCGAATTGATTTCGTCAGCTCTGGTGAATCACTAAACTGCGTCGAGTTGACTCGTCAAAACTAGGGAGGGGAAGCGGGAAACTATCGATGCTCTATGTCAAAAATATCCCGCTTCACGACAAAAGTAGTCACGTTAGGTAAAAATGTTGTTGATGGGCGAGGCGAAGTCGCCGCCCCCGAAGGGGGTGCGGCTTTGCCGACTACGTGCTCATCTCGCTCCACTGTCTACGGATTTACCTCGATGAATCCTACCGCAACGCACTCGATCTCCTAAGCGAAATGCCGCATATTCTCGCCGAGATCAGCCTCGAAGAGGGTGATCTCCCTGATCATTCAACGCTGATTAAGGCCTTTGATAGGTTTCAGATGAAAGTCTGGCGAGTGTTGCTCCAACTTTCGGCGCAGCTGCACGGTCTCTCAGGTGATGCCACTATCGATGCCACGTTTTTTGATCGCTAAAACGCAAGCAAGCACTACTGCCGTCGAACAAATTATCGCGTTCAAACACTCAAACAATTGCTCTCGTCAATACTAGTTCTCAAGCCATCCTTGACGTTCACTGTACAACTGAGAAACGTCGTGCCACGCACCTCGGCTGGCCAAAGGCTACGATTGGCAGCGATTACGTGATGAACTGGGGGAAGAAAATGTGAGGCTGCTCATCAATCATCTTGAGCTCCGTTCCATCGATCACGCAATAAACGCAGATTGATGGAACCCACTACGGTCAGAGAGTACTGCCTGAGACCGTCTTCTTGGTGATCAAACACACACTCGGCGACGCCGTGCGTGCGCGAACCTACTATCAACAATAAATTAAAATTATTTTGTTATTTTTATATTCAGTTTTACAATACCAAGCGAACTGTGAGCTAAACAAATCAAACGCCGTCTGGAGATTCACCACGGCTATTTGATACAATAGCCGCTGTAGAGGTCTATTTATAACCTACTCCCCACTATATCTCGGAGAATACATCACGTTCCAATCCAAGAGAAACAATAATGCAAACAAATACCGATACGATCACATTTGTAGTGCCAGGACAAGTAAATCGAGAAGCAGTCGAACCGATAGCAGCAGAAGCGACAGACCGTGGTTACGAAGTTATTTACACTGATGATAGAAGTACTGATGCAGAGGTTGGTTTCTACACCCAACCTGGCCACTACAGTCGAACGGCCTCTGTTGATTTATCGGTCATAATGTTTCACGGGATCGATCAAGGCTATTCACCAAATAGATGGCCGTCGCATAACTGGAGTCGGTTCGACGTAGGATTACTCCCTGGATCAGCTGTAGGCGAACGCTGGAAACGTATGTCTCACTGGCCACAAGCGAGGCCACGACTGGGCGTATACAAAGTGGGTTGGCCGAAGGCTGATCGACTTTTTTCGGATGAATTCAATACAAGGGTAAAGGAGTATCGCGAAGAGCTTGCGTTAGATGAAGGATGGACCGTACTATATGCACCTACCAGTGAGGATCACGGAAAGATACATGAATTTGTCGACAGTGTAGGAGAAGTAGCAGAAAATCTTCTGATCAAACACGCACCCTATGAGGAAGGCGAATACATAAAATCGGATAAAGGTATAGACGAGATATATGAACAGTATCGTGAGTATGACAACGTAAGGATCCTCGATAAGAGGGATGACATATTATTCCCACTATATATATCCGACGTGTTGGTATCCGATGAATCCAGCGTGTTACAAGAAGCAGCACTGACTCAGACTATCCCGGTCACGGTGACCGACTGGCCAATTAGAAATCGTACAGCAGAATCGCTATCGTACGATCAAGTTCCACCGTTTGCATTACGAACTTCGCGAAAGAACCTGATGAATACCGTATCAGAGATTTTTAACGACCACGATCACCTAAAGAACAAAATCGACGGAGAGAGAAGTCGTCACTTCTCGAAACTTGGAGGAAGTGCAGATACAATTCTGGATCTTATCGATTCAATCATAACGAGTACAACTCCATCTATTCGACCACTCGAAGCTCGCGAGCCAGACTTAATCACCTACAAAAAACGTCTTGCCCGCCTGAAAGTTAACGAATCCTATAATTATATGGCCGATAATATAATCGATAGAACATCAGAAGATACCAAACGTACGTTGGAGAAATATAATTTGGGTCTTATTCATAGAAAGATTAGCAAAAAATTGTAATAGAATATCAAATATGAACGTGACGAGAAAAATCTCGTTTCGAAATGTTGGGAGACCCATATGTGACGTATCCCGGCTTGTACGTCCGCAGTATTTTGAACAATCGTTTCGGTGTTATATTGCGTCTCACGACCGGTGACGTCGTTTCTTTAAATAGTTTGAAATATCCACTCCATCCGTAGCAATGGTACGATGACCGTTTGTTATAGACGAGTGTGCCGTCGCTGTTCGAAACAGCAACGGACGAATACGCGTTCAACGTTATTCCGATTTTATCAAGTGGAGTCTGTTGTACTACCTCTGTTCGAGCGTTACGAGGCTGTGGAGAAGTGTGATTCCAAAGATCGTTGCCGTCAATCGTGTCGGGATAGTTCCTCGACTGTGCGCCCATTACTGTAGGGGCTATGTCAGTACTAGATATCTGATGGTTTAGTTCTCCAGTGCAATCTATCCCGGCTCCAGCAAATACGGTTGGGACGTGGATTAATTCCGGAACCAATGGATGTGGGTGCCCAAATTGGCCACCACGTTCTCCTAATAACTCTCCGTGATCGCTCGTGAAAATGATGAGCGTATCTTCAAGTAGACCCCTGTGTTCTATTTCCCGATAAACATCCAGAAACCGTTCGCAAGATTCGAGTGCTCGATTCTTGTATAGGCTTTTTATCGAAATTTCTTTATTTGAATAGTCTTCGAAGAACAATTCTTCTCGGCCTCTATAGCTTCTTTCGTAGGGATAGTGAGGACCAAAGTCGTGTATAATATGTACGAATGGTTCGGATAATTCCTTTAACTTTGCCTCGCTAGAGAAGTTATGTACTTTCAATGTTGGTTTATTTTCCGATGATAACATCGGCCAAGAGGTTTCAGCATCGTATCCAACATGGTCGTAGTTGAACAGTTCAGGACTTTTCGAGAATGATTGGTCGTATATTGACCAAATTTGATGATTTGAGGGGTATTTTCCTGACGTTATCGAGGGTAAGCTTGCTGATGTTCCTGTGCTTGTCGCTGTAGTTTTTGCTGTTATACCGAGATCAGATAGTTTGGTAGGCAAATGATCATACCTGAAGCTATCTGCAATAAAAATTACTGCATTTTCAATTGAGCTTACGTCGGTAAACTGTGTAAGTGGCGTTTCTACATTTGCCCCCGCTTGGTTTGATTCAACTGTCATTTATTGGCTTGCGCATTTTCTCATTCCTTAGCAGACTGATGATGTAATATTAGCGTTTCATAGACCGAATAACTTTTAAAACTTATGTTTTATTTTGAGCTGGCAAATAACGATTTTGATCATACACAAAGTATCCGATACTATGGTTTTGCTCTCGCTCATTTATGTGTTTTTATATTTATGCCTTTTACCAATCTTTTGCACCTTGCTACTGATCTATGAATTCGATTATTTATTATACAAATTTTTGTGGACACAATTTAGAAAATCTCTGTCATCAGAGGGAATTAGTAATTGGGAAGCTAATTTTCGTTCATTGCTATAAATACTTTCGTCCTGAAGATGAGCTTCAATTTGAGTAATTAACTGATCAAATGATTCTACTGTTATTCCAGGAAAGTAAACCTCGTTTTGGAATGCGAATCCGTGCTCTTTCCAATAAGGGTTGGATTCATCAATCATAAATAATATCGGTCTATCTAGTGTAAGATACTCGGTATATATTGATGAGTAGTCAGTGATAAGCATATCAAAGTATGGTAGGATCTCTGCAGCAGATGACGAAAATTCCTGCCCAGCGTATTTTATTGTCGTTCCATCGACAATATCGTCGTACACTCCTGCTTTTTCCTCGCTGACGTGGGTCCGTATATACATTGTAGCGTCTATTGATTGAAGAAATTGTGAAAGTTGCTCAGATTCATACATGGGAAACGGGAACAGTGTCGTTTGTTCGTAATCTCCCTTGTGTGTCGGAGCATAGAGGATTTTATACTGTGAATCATCTGATTCCAGCGTCATTTTTGATTTTTTAGGTATTATTGGTTCCTCCCCGCTATTTTCCAGTTTTCTAATTCGGTTGTATTTAGGGTAACCACATTTGTTTATAATGGAAGGATCAGTACCATTGGCAGCAGATCTATAAAACCATTCTACATCTGTAGATACAGAATACATATCTACTGCATGAAATAAGGCTGTGATAAATGGCTTTTGGTACCTGATCGTCGTGGTTTTGTCTGTAAGTTTGCCCTTTTTGAAATTCCCACTCGCTTTTGCAAAGCCATGATAAATTTGAACGAATTTTCGATCCGAATTCCGGTTTAGAATTCGGTAATCCAGTAAATCTCTAGATCCGCGGATAAATACAATATGTGAATTCATAAACCCCTGTTTGAACTCTGGAGAGTGAATCGATACAGGTTTGATTTCGATATCGAGATTATCGAGGTGATGATTGATGTCACGGTGAATCGTCTCAAATTGATCGGCGGAAGGGACAGCAATATACACGGTCGATAGTCGTGGTTTTTTAGCTGCTGCTACCACGATTGACAACGTATCCGAATCAAATGTAGACGCACGCAGTGTTAGCATTATTGTATCATTCCTTGGTCCTTCCCCTCTTTCTTTGAGCAAAAATCCAAGGGAATGATACGATGGAAGGTTACTTTTGACAAACACCGACACTCGACGTGCGAGCGTTATAGGTCCTTCATTAACCAAAATATGAATTGCCCGAAATAATAGGTTACTCATGTTAAACGAACGACCAAGGAATGTAATGAACTTTTGGAAATTGACTGGCTATATTGGTAGTACCCATTGGTTCACTTAACAGTCAAAACTGACGCGGTTAGGTAGAACGCGTTTGTAAATGTATATCTATAAGATTTTAAACTAAAAGTCTTGGTCTAAGTCCGGACTACAAGGACCCTATATCCGGGTGGTCCATATTTTGCCCTAATTGAAATTTTTTTCGCTTTTGTTGCCATACAGTATGGCGGACTAACACTCTAACTGGTATCTGTTTTAATCCAAGTAACTTAGCAATTGCAACTCTATGTCGGCCGTCTTCAAGTACAATTTTGCCCGTACGAGCTATATCTACCGTCACTTCTCCCCGTTCAGGATTCTCAGTAGTAACGCCAGAGTCCATCAACGGATCAGGAGTATTGCTTTCTAAGATCTCCCTCTGTGTCCTGTAGCCGTTGTTTTTTATATTGCTATACAGTTCATCCAGTTTCTCGAGTTCCTTGGTGACCTCGGGAAACGAGCCGCACCCATGCCAAGTTTTGCCTTTGTTAAATAAATCTCTGAGATATGGATACATCTCGGTCTGTTCCCAGGGAACACCGTCAATAAAGTGTTCTTCGAAGGCATGGTACGGGAATACGTCTTCGAACGCTGGCAAGTTTTGATCCCAATCGCCTTTCATCACCGGACAAACATCCTCTTGGTATGGCTTAAATCCCGGATCGTGTACCTCGTTGATCGCGTCCGTATCGACCCATATTACATCCCGTTTGCTCGCGTTCGCTTGGTGAACACAATTCCGAGGGATGTAAATCCGCATATAATAATCCAAGTACTTCTGATACCCTCTATTCAAAACATACTGGATTCTAGGATAACCTCGAACGAATCGATCATAAAACGAATACAACCAGGAAGGTACTCCCGTCGCCATCTGATATAAGATTTTCCTCATGGCATAATATGCTTTCTGTATGTGTTTACCCCGAGGAAGCAAAAGCGAGCACAGCCTGACCTCGTGAAATTATCTCGTTGTTTCGAGCGATTTGCTTGAACTCTTCGTAGGGATTGCGCCCCTGCTGGCGGCAGTTACCGCTCACTGTCTTTGTACGGCGGTGTTCAGATAAGGATTGTAGAACGAGGCGTTACGTTTTCAAAGTGCCTGATGCCCGAAAACGAACGCCTCAACCGTAGTATCGACCAAATCGAGTTAGATTTTGTGGAACGAGAAGCGACACCGGAGGTTCTGATGAAGCTCAGTATTCAGCTGCATCTGTCGGGACTTTCACTTTCAAATACTGTTCGAGTTCTTGAGGTATTCGGTGTCCAACGCGCTCGATCAACCGTTCATAACTGGGTTCACAAGGCCGATCTACAGCCGAAATCTGGGAAGAATCCGGATCACGTTGCGGTTGATGAAACAGTGATCCAGCTCAATGATGAGAAGTATTGGCTGTACGCCGCGGTTGATCCAGAGACGACCGAATTACTACACACAAGCCTTGAACCAACCACAAATACCGTTATTGCTCAAGCGTTTCTCGCTGAGATTAACGAGAAACATGACGTTTCTGAAGCAGTGTTTCTCGTTGACGGCTCACATTCATTACAAGCTGCGTGTCACCGAGCAGGCTATGATTTCAGATATGAAAAACATGGAAATCGGAACGCCGTTGAACGTGTCTTTAGAGAAATAAAACGCCGAACAATATGCTTCTCGAACTGTTTTAGCAACGCCTCAGCAGAAACAGCCGACGACTGGATCAGATCACTCAGCTTCGCATGGAATCAGCTTATCTGAACACTACCAGGTGACCCATACTGAATTATATCATTTGTCGTGTATGCACTAAGCTT
>LFCJ01002679.1_pt1 | contig 12854 bp, 14 predicted proteins | sample 643141 | NCBI WGS metagenome assembly LFCJ01 (sample SAMN03766243, study PRJNA286221) | soda lake metagenome | biome: soda lake; feature: Kulunda steppe; material: water; isolation source: sample B1-Br-g2 brine of Lake Bitter-1 | place: Russia: Kulunda steppe | collected 2010-07 | reverse complement strand
TGCTCTGTTGAATAGTGGTCTAATCAGTCGATATCATAGGTCTAGAAGGATGAAGCCGAGGAATTCGACTTTGGAATGGAAATCGATATCCTCGACTTCGTTGAGAAATGTCGTGACCTGGCTAAACAAGCGTTGGGGAAGCACGCGGGCGAGCCCGCCAGCGGCGGGTTCGCCCGCTGGGTCCACGTCGTTTTGCACTGTTTTCGGCTCGAAGAAGGCCACAGCTACCGTGAAACGCCGAACAGGCTGAAGTACATGTCTGAGGTTTGTGACGTACTTGACCTAGATCAGGACGAATTGCCGGATTACAGCACGATCTACAAGTCGTTCGATCGGCTAAAAATGTGGGTGTGGCGGGCGTTGCTGCGCGTTTCAGCGCAGCAACACCCGCAGTCAGGGCACGCTGCGCTCGACAGCACGTTCTTCGACCGACGCTCAGCCTCGTCGTATTACCGCCAGCGGTCTGGGAGTAACGTTCAGACGTTGAAAGTGACGACATTAACCGATGTAGAGTCTCTTGCTGTCCTTGACGTACATATCTCGGCCCGGTGGAAGCATGATACAAAGACCGGACCGCAGGTCGTCCGCCGAAACGCGGACGACCTGCTTTCCGTGGCTGCTGACAAGGCCTTCCACAACTGGTACACGAAGTTCGAGTTCTACGCACTCGGTGTCGAGCCGCTGATCTTACAGCGTGGATCGAAGCCACTCACCAAAGGTCACAATGCGCTTATCCGGGCAAAAGGCTACTCTCAGCGCTGGATGGCCGAAAGCTCGTACTCAACAACGAAGCGCTCGCTCGGCGATGCCGTGCGAGCGCTGGGCTGGTATCGACAATTCCGTGAAATCATCCTGATGTTCGCTATCACCAACATAGAACAGCTCTGCGAGCCACTCTAACCATGATTTAGCAGCTATTCAACACAGCAGATTATTGTACAATGAAATATGGTTCAACAGCTCGCTGAACCAAGGAATAGAAGCAATGGGGGGGTGGATTGCGATGTGCGATAGAAATAAGGACAGCATCGAACAACTGACAGTCGGTAACGCCCACAGAGGCCATCCTGACTATTATATTCTTCGGCGTAACGGGAAAGATATTCATTTCCGATGCTTCGGTGGCACATCGTTTGTAAGACTAGAGGATGGTAATACACTCGAACGGCCAACGGTCGAGTCGTACCATCTTTGGCAACTTGAACGGCAGGGAGAAACAATAGAGAAGGTTCGAAAAGAGGAAACAGTTTTTGAGCGAATTGATTGAGTGGGGCAGAACCTGTGATGAGATTAGAATATGAGTGACGACCCCTATACCGTAATGGGACGCGCAATTGTCCACTGGTTGCTCTCCTTCGGATCTGAGCACAGCCTAGAAAACGTAGAGTGCGCGATCAAAAAGTTCCGGAGGTTTGCCAAACGGGATAACGGTGTTACGGATCCAAATGATATTAAATTGATGTGTGTCACGCATATGTCCGGGGACTCTGGTAACAAAACGATCCACCAATCCTACCGTTGACATCGGACGTCCCAATTAACCGAAAATATCGAGAGCGTGGTTTTCATAATGAGTAACGGTTCGGTTAATACTCCCAGTAGTTGACTGAGCCAATTTCGATTTGGACAGGCGTGTTTTCCGACCAGGCGTCCTCCGGAGCTCCATATCGCCGGTTGATACGTCGAAGCATCTCTTCCCCTGTGTGTTCGTCTTCAACTACGGTGGCTGTCCCACGGATAGAGATACCCCACTGGGCGTCACCGTTTTCATCTTTTTGTATCGATATCGCTACCCTCGGATTTTGTCTGATATCTACTAGTTTCTGTCCTGTTGTCACGATCTCAATCTTTTCATCGCGATAGTTGAACCAGATTGGGGCAGCGTGGGGACGTTCATCGTGACAAGTAGCGAGGTGTGCGATGAGGGGTTCGGCAGTGAGCAATGCTTTGACATCTTCAGAAACAACTTGTGTCATACCGTCATTTAGCACGCAAGGACTGTCAATCTATTGTCGAAGCAGTTGTAACAGCTATTCTCAACACTGTACAGGGTAATCAAAAAGCATGCCGCAGTAGCAGTATAAGAATCACTCTTCTGAAGGCCGGTTACGAGAACACGATTGTGACGCCCCCAACAACTAGCCCTGCAATAATTAACAATAAGTTTAACTGTAACACTGGGCGGACGAGTGACCGTTCTATTGTCGCTGCAAGGAACACCTTTATTAGAATGCTTGCGACCGTCCCGACGATGACACCGGTGACGGCCAATTCTGTCGAGATCTGGCCGGTCGAGAATAGTGTCACCGCGGTCGCAGTCGCTGTGCCACTGGAAACTAAGCCTGCCAGGAACGTCGTTGTAAGGAATCCACTGGCCCCAAATACGACTTCAGCACCTGCGGAGACGACCAGAATAATCAAAAATAGTCCTCCGAACATAAGGGCATTTTTCATACTAAACGGTGATTGAAGATCAGTTTCAATATCGGTTTTCCAGTCGCAGACAAACAGTGACACACCGATACCTGTAATAGCAATTGCACCCAGCGGAAGTCCAACAATGAATGCGGCTTCCGGAATAAAGCTGATAGCAATAACAGCATTTCGAACGGCCATCGAAGCATTGGCTAGCAGGATTGCACCGACAGCAAGTTGGTGCATTGATGTTTGCTCTGTTGCTCGTTTTGCCATTTCTGCTATGACTGCCGTCGAATTGACTAACCCTCCAAAAAAGCCGGTGAATGCGAGACCACGTCCTTCGTATTTTCTGACAAGAATGTAGTTGATGAATCCGATACCACTCACCGCAATTACCAACAACCACACTGTTCGGGGCTCAATCGCGTTCCAGGGCCCCATTGGTTCCGTCGGTAATAACGGAAGAATGACGAACGCCAAGATAGCAAATTCCGTTGCGCTGCGCATCTCCTCTTTGGTCAACCCCCATGCGAACTGGTGCAACTCGCGTTTGAGAACTAATAAGAGCGATGAGAGGACCGCGACGGTAACACTCTCGATAAGAAAGCCCTGCGCAACGAGAATACCGACGCCGTAAGCGACAAACATGGATACTGACGTTGTCAGTGACAGACCGGTTTCGTCCTCTTCTTCGAGAAAACTCTGAACCGCCAGTAAAATACTGATGGCGATAATCAGAAGCCCACCGACGAGAAGTAAATTAACTTCGTCAATGATCGTAAGGATTGCGCCGAGAAGGCTGATCAATGCGAAGGTTCGGATACCCGCAGCCTTTTGTGACCATTCACGTTCTAACCCCAGAAACATCCCCAGTAGCACAGCGATTGATAGACTGATTATTTCCTCACTGACTCTGCTGAATACCTCCACATCTTCGACGGTGAGTTGGGTCGGAAATGATACTCCAAACGACGTAATTACGTCTACCGAACCCAGGATAAGCGCAGTCATATCTTGACTACGAGAGGACCGAACTGATTATCATGATACTCTAAAGGATACAAATTCTATGTCGTTGGAATATCGATGCCATCAGGTCGGCCAAAGACTGTATGTTAACATGTTTCGGGCGTCTATTGATGCCGTGCTCACGTTGCCCATGATGATGGGCGGTTAGTTAATAAGTCTGTTGGGCTGTGACGAACTATACCTTTTCAGATCGGTTCAGTTCGTTCAATACCATGCGTCTAATACCCTGCCACTGGCTCCGCCCAGCCGTCTTCGGTGCACGTCCTCCGAGACCTCGGGCTAACGTTGCCTGAATCCCGAGTTCTTCGGCTGCGTCGAAATCGGTCCCACCAGGTACACTGGCCAAATCGACAATCACGCAATCTCGGCGCATCTGCTCGAGTACATCATGCGACAACAACTCCACCGGGACTGTATTGAAGACAATTTGTGCATTAGAGAGCACGTCCTCCATATGATCAAGATGAACGGGAGTCGCTCCGATCTCTCTGGCACGAGCCAGTTGAGCCGGATCCCGAGCTAGAACTGTTGTGTTCGCACCCAAAGCAACAGAGGTCTGTGTCATCGTGAACCCCATTCGTCCGAAGCCGATGACTACTGTGTTTGAATTATGGATGGATACGTCCGTATCTTCAATTGCAATTTTGATCGCTCCCTCAGCAATGGTTGGGGCTCGCAAGAGCATGAGTTCGTCATCATCACCGTACTCAATGACGTTGAAACCGTTTGTCTCTGCGGAGGCGTTTATTTCGTCCGTGCTGGTCCCGATGAACAGGGCACCTCCCTCTTTGATGTGAGCAAATGCAGACTGGAGGATCTCACCATCCCAGCCGGGGGTGTAGATCTCCCCTTCCTCAGTGATGTACACGACGGTGGTTAGAACAATATCCGCATCTTCAATTGCCTCTCTTGCGGTCTCAGTCTGAGGATGACCCATAATATCTGCTGCTTCTGGTAGACACCCACAGGCATTAACCGTCGCCCCGTCCGCTTTCAATCCGCGGATGTACTCTAGTTCACGTCCATCACCACCGATAACCGCAGCGGTAATGTCGCTTAGAACATCCGTTTGTTCGAAGTCTTCGCCACCAATTCCGTCAGCGTCTGGTTTATACATTGTCACTTACTCGAGTTGTCTTGTGGATGAGTTCACGCATGCTGTGGTTAGTCGTGGCACTCAATTCGATTTCCGTCCGGGTCGAAAAAGTACACCGACGTGCCATAAATCGTTGATTTCGGTCCATCGTCAATTTCGACTTCGTGTTCGCGTAGGGACTCAACAAGTCCATCGATGTCCGCGATCTGGAATGCGATGTGTTCTACTGCCTGCCCTGAGTCAGCACGGTCGTCCTCGAGCTCCGTCAATCCCATCCCGACGTGGAACTTAACAAGCGAACGACCGTCGCCGAACTCGGTGCGTTCAGTAACATCGAAGCCAACGATGTTCGAATAAAACTCTTCCGTCTGTTCAATATCGGTCGCTTGCAATAGTAGGTGGGATACCTGTTCTTTGTTACCAGACATGGTCAATCCTCACGATGGATACCGAGGAGCCCATCTCGACCCCAGTTTTCTTTTGGGACATCGTGAATAATCACGTGTAGTGTCTCCGGTGAAGCACCGACGTTGTCTACCATTGCTTCAGTAATGTCTTCGACTAATTCCTGTTTTTGTTCCTCTGTCCTCCCTTCGTACATTTCAATAGTTACGACAGGCATTGTTAACTTTCCTTCCTCATGGTTTATACTGCAGTGAGGTACTTGGTGTATTGAGGTATAAAATTTGGGCTCCAGTAATACGGTACCAAGTCACGTGAGAGCCGATGGTTTCATCTGGAACGTCGAATTTTGACGACCACAAGATAGCAATTTGAATCAGTCGTAGAGCGTGGTAGTCGTTGGGATCCCCCCGTCTACCAACCCGGATTTTTCCGCAATTCGCTCAGAATGGATGCGGGCTTGCTCTTTGATCTTCTCTTCATCCATCGTGAGGACATTACGATCTTTCATCACGACCTCTCCGTCGATAATCGTATGTTGGACGTTGTGGGAGTTTGCAGAATACACCACTGTCTGGATCGGGCGGTGATGTGGTGTCCATTCGATCGCATTGGTGTCGAACATTATGAAGTCCGCGCGTTTACCAACTTCAACAGAGCCAATCTCGTCGTCCCATAATACAGCCTTTGCACCATCGATCGTAGCCATTCGGAGAGCTTTCCAGGCAGGGATCATTTCCGGATCCATACGCGCGTCTTTGAAAAGACCTGCCACAGTCCACATCTGCTTGAGCATATCGGCGGAACCTGCCGCCGAATTTCCATCACAGCCCAGCGAAACAGTAATACCGGCGTCTAGCATTTCCGGATATTTGCCGATATTTGCCGCACCTTTAGCTAGCTTGAACGTCGTCCCTGGGCAGAAGGCAACTTTCGTGTCGTGTTCGGCTAATAGTTTGACTTCCCGGTCTTTGGTGGCGACGGCATGAGCAAGCACAACGTTCGGCCCAAGTGCATCTATTTCCGCCAACCGTTCGATCGGCCACATTCCATACTTCTCCTCGCTTCCCTCGACCTCTTCGATCGATGAAGAGACGTGATAGGTCGTCCCGACGTCAAAGTCTTCGGCTAATTGACTCGCACCACGATGTAACTCTGGGCTGCACGGCTCCTTCCCCTCGATATTGGCCCAGCACCGAATACGGTCGTCGGCGTAGTGGTTCCACTTGTTTATACTCTCTTCAAGCGCAACGAGAGCGTCATCCGCAGTATCGAAGAAGTGGTGGTCTACCATCTCTTCCGACCAATACGGTGGGATTGTGTCCGGTTTGACGTCAGCAGCGTGTCGTCCTGTCACACCACGCATACCGGTCTCAGCTGCTGTCTCGACGATGAGTTGAGTGTTATTCTGGGACCCCATATCCAAAAAACACGTTGTCCCAGTCTTGATCATCTCGAGAATAGCCATTCGAACGCTCCAGACCTCAGCTTCTTCATCCACAGATGAATAATAGGGTTTTGCCCAGTTGAACACCCACGGCCGAGTGGCTAAATTATCCGGAAAGAGCCCACGGCTCAAGTGCTCAGAGAGGTGGAAGTGTGAATCGACCATTCCCGGCATCAGTAGCATATCGTTGCCGTCAATGACTTCACCGAAGTCTGTTTCAGGGTAATCGGCTGCAAGATTACCAGCAGAATCAATCTCCACTATTTTATTCCCCTCAACCACGATGGAGACATCCTCCAGAACGGTGTTGTCGGGATCGACGGTCAATACTGTGTCAATGTTTTTGATTAATAGGTCGGACATTTTATGTCTCCTCCTAACTCTTTGGATCGAACTTCCTGTTTTGATGCGAATGAATGCCATGCTTATCAGCGTTATGGATTCCCCTTTTTATCTGAGATATTGTCACGGTACGCACGGCGGTCCAGTAACCAAGTGCCAACGAGAGACCTTTCATCCATCATCGCAACTGCATGTCGACATTAGCCCGAAGCCGTAGGACTGCAAATGATCGTTACAATATTGAGAGCGGTTGACACGGATCTAATCCTGCCGAAATGAGCTCGTAACTGCTTTTGAGAGTATGGTTCGTCGTCTACTCAGCATTTAACTGATGCGCGTCACCAGTGACTGTTAGCGGTTTTTTTGTCCCGGTGAGTACCGCATGAGTAACGCTCCCAAAGACAACTTTGCCTGCTGGTGACCGTTTTCGACCGCCCATCACAATGTGGTCAACGTCAAGTTCAGCTGCAAGCGATACAATACCTTCCTCAACAGGATGTGAGATCTCCTCGACACTAAATTCGTACCCTGCCTCGTCCAGGTACTCCGCAGCTTCGAGGACAGAGGAGATTTTCTGTGGCTCAGGTTTCTGGTCGACCTGTGGTTCATTGGTTTCTTCCTGCTGGGGTTGCCACTGAAACAGCGAGCCCAGGGCAGCAATCGGGTCGTCTCCTGGTCCACGATTGTCGTTCTCAACGGCATGTGCCAATACGATCCTCAGTTGGTCTGGACTCGTTGGAAGTGACCTCACGAAAGACACCTGTGCGAGTGCCCGGTCTGAATCGCTGTCGATAGGTACTAATATTTGATGCATGGCCACAGACACGGTCGGCTATTTGATAAAGCTGGTGGAGATAATACTACCGGACACCGCAATAAATGCTCACTGCTAAACTTGTGCTTCGGCATGTTGACACTGGTTGGAAACCTGTATGTTCATATCCTGATTTGATCATTAGATTGGTCTTTTCATAGTTCTTCGGTAGATCCTGTCCACAGATAAGCAAACACTATTATAATTCCTAACCCGTGTACAAATTGCCATGTCATTAAGTTCCAAGATCAACCAGTTGCTGTCGGAAGAAGATCTCGACCTGCTCGTTGCATCATCGGTCGAGAACGTCTTCTATTCAGCACAGATGTACAGTGTCGCAACAGCAGGGCTCGGGGAAGCAGCCTTCAGCCTCTGGTCTGCTGACGCCGGCGGACCGTACCTCGTGATGCCGGCCCGTGAAATGAGCAGTCTCTTCGACATGGGGGCCGATCCAGCAGATGTCTATCCGTATGGTGCAACAAACATCTACACGGGTGAGTCACTATCCGAGGTAGACAGAGAAATTCTAACTCGGCAGGAATCCGGCTCCTTCGATGATCCGATCAACGCTTTGACGACAGCAATCAACGACCTCGCTGGTGGCAATCACATTGCTGTCGAGACTCAAGGATTCGATCCGACGACTTACTCGCAACTCGAGCGCGAGCTTGAAGCGTTCCAGATCGAAGATGCGCAGGATCATTTCTATACGCTGCGGAAAACAAAGACCGACGAAGAAAGACAGCGACTGTGCAAGGCAGCCGATATAACGGCGACGGCAATGGAAGAGGCAATGGAAACGTTAGAACCCGGGATGACTGAACGGGAGCTAGCCAACGAGTGGAGAACACGTGTGAGCGAGAAGGGCGGAAAACCGATCGACGGGTTTCTCACAGTTGGATTCGGTTCCCGGACTGCATACACCCATCCACTTCCGGGCGACCGTGAGATACAGGAAGGAGACCTCGTCCGCTGGGATGGTGGCTGTCGGTACGAACAATACTGCTCTGATATCGGCCGGACATTCGCGTTCAGGTCAGCTGATGACGACGACATTCGAAAATACGAGGCCCTGTACGCAGGGCTAGAGGCCTCACTGTCAGAGTTCGGCGATGGTATTGAAACTGGAGTGGTGTTCGATGCCGGTGTTTCTGCCGTCCGATCTTCCGGTGTCGAAGAATTCAACGAGTTCGACCCATTCCATCTTGGACATGGGATCGGTGTGGAGATTTATGATCCCCCAACGATCGTAACGGGTGCTGGTACCCTCGAGCAGGGAATGGTAATGTGTGTAGAACCGCCGTACAATGAGCTCGGTAGCGGTGGGTTCCTGATTGAAGACGAGGTCGTCGTGACCGAAGATGGGTACGAGAAGCTCACCGACGCACCAGATACGTTACCGATTATCGATTAGGAGGATGTCAAGGATACCGGGTCAGTGCGTCTAAAGGCTTCTTTTGATTGTGTCCATGTCTTCCGCCAAGCCGAGGCAATCACGTGTCCACCCGGTTGCTCGATACTCGGACTGGGTGATGCTCGAAGCGAGACTGATCGACGAATCGATCGTCGGGGTTTCGACGTCAGCAATCCGTGCGAGTGTCTGCATCGGTACGAGACCAAAAGGGATGTCCTCGTTGAAAAAGCGGTGATCGACGGACGATGGTGCTTTGATCTCCTTGTTGGGCTTGCTTTCACGCAACATGCGTAAGAAAGAGCCGCTCTCGCCTGCTTCTTTCGATGTCGACCCGATGTCAGCGAACATAACGGGAAAAGGGTCGACCTCGAGTCCCCATGCAGCGGCGATCGCCCGACGTTCCTCGTCGAGGTCAGCCATGACATTCGCAACGGCTGGCGTCCCAGCGTCATAATAAAACCGAAAGTCGCCGTTGGTGTGTTCGATCCAGGCCGCCGAAAGCAGTATCCCCGGCGGGTGAAGGATAGCGTTTACATTGCTCATGGCTGTGTGCAACACGTTCGACACTGGCGTCAGTGTCGGGTAGATCTCCTCAAGGAGATCATCGAATACGTCTCGTTCGGAAGCCGGTAGGGAAGCGAACCGAACATTCTCCACAAGCGATGAGATATGAATGTGATCGTCGTCATGCTTCCGGCAGATGTAAGTTAGCGTATTTGTTTCTCCGATAGGCGGTACGGTATCACACCCAGCCTCTCGAAGCGCCTCCCGGAACGCCAGTGATCCACCCGTACTTCCTGGGTTGAGCAGTATCGGACGTGATCCGTCGAGGTGAGGAGCAAGTTTCCTTGCTATCCCTGAGAAGGCGATGGCGGGCAAACAGATCATAATGAAGTCTGCACCGTCGAGTGCCACCTCGAGATCGGTAGTCACAACCGGGATTGGCGCAAAACTGTCCCCGGGAACTCCACTATACTCGACACCCCCATTCTCTTGGATCGCCGCAATCGTACTTTCGGATCGATTGTATAGCTGGGGTGTTTGACCGATTTTCTGGAGATGTGCAGCAGCCGCAAACCCACCATTTCCGCCGCCAAGAATTGCGATCGTCGCCATGTACCCTAGTGCCCGTTAATACTGTACTGTTCGAGTTTGCCTTCATCGACATCGATGCCGAGACCAGGGCCGTCCGGAACAAGGACATCAGGTCCTTCAAGTGTGAACGATTCAGCCACGATGTCGTCTTCGTAATAGATACCCGCGACTTGGTCACTGTAATCTTCTGCACGAACGTTGACCGGACTCACACTCGCCATTCCGGCGATACGAACAGCGGCACCGAGATGAAGGTTTGCGGCGTTTCCGATTCCCATCTCGATGGAACCGCCGATATCACAGCGCATTCCGACTGCTTCAGCAACTGTCCCAACTTGCTGTGCCCGATGAAGGCCACCCGGTTTAGTCACGTACAATGAGAACAACTCGGCCGCTTCTTGATTATTGAGTAGCAGAATGTCTTGCGGTGTCCATGCTCCTTCGTCAGCCATGATCGGTACGTCGACATTTGCTGCGACTGTCGCCATCTGTCGAGTGTCGTCTACTGGTTGTTCCATGTACGCGATGTCGTAGTTTTCCATTTCACGGGTCACTCGAGCAGCCTCCGATGGGAGTTCGTATCCACCGTTAGCGTCCACGCGGATGGTAATATCCGGCCCCAGTGTTTCACGAAGCCGACGCACAAGGTCGATGTCGCGTTCACTGTCGAGTCCAGTCTTGACTTTAATTGTCTCCACACCTTCCTCAACGGCCTGTTCGGCCTCAGCAACTGCCTTGTCGTTGTCCATAATACCGAGGCTGTGGGCGACGGGGATCCGATCACGGTACGCCCCTCCGAGCAAATCATGCACTGGTTCATCGATTCGTTTGCCAGCGAGATCGTGTAACGCAATATCGATCGCCGCTTTTGCGTATGGATGACCCTTTGCTACGCTATCCATCTCATCGTGGATTGGACCGATGTCGAGTGGGGACTGCCCCTCGACGATCGAGGCGAAATAGTCCTCGATCATATCATTGGCTGTCCGCGCCGTCTCGCCGTAGTACTTCATGTGAGCACCACCCCAGGTCGGTGTTGGCGGAGTCTCACCCCATCCGATGAGGCCATCCTCGGTCTCGAGCTTAACAATGAGGTGTGAGCCGATCGGGTCGTCCATTTTACTTGCCCAGTTGTGGTCCCGTCGCGGTGGCAGCTTGACCATGTAGGTCTCGACGCTACGAATTGCCATACTTGGTCATTCAATGGAAGCGACTTAGTTGTTACCTCTTAACCTGGATTGTCTGGGCAATCTCACGACCACAGTGACAGAAGTGTTCCAAACAGTTCTACGGGTAGAAAGATCGCTAACGGTAGCTGATCCCGCCGTCAGGATGGATCGTACTCGCAGTTATGAACGAAGATTTCTCGCTGGCCAGGAACTCGACCGCGTCGATGACATCTTCCGGTGTGCCATTCTGTGGGAGGACTTGATAGTTCGTGATCTGATCCAGATAGTCTTCACCGAGTTGCTGGCTTGCTTCGGATGTGACGAGACCTGGCGCGATAGCATTCACGCGGACGCCCGCGTCGCCGACATCATTAGCGATAGCCCGTGTTAACGGCGGGATTGCCCCTTTGGACGTCACATAGTGGGGATATCCGGAGACGCCATTATACATCACTGCGGAACTGATGTTGACGACACTCCCGTTGCCCTGCTCAAGCATCTCAGGAATGATCTGCTTGCAGCAGATAAACACTCCAGTTGTATTGACGTCTAAGACGGAACGCCACTCATCGACTGGAATCTCATCGAAGCGCCGATCACGACCCTCCAACAGAGGCTCATACACCGCGGCATTGTTGATCAGTACGTCGATCGTCTCAAACTCGGCAGTCACCTCATCAACAAATGCCGAGACATCCACTTCATCAGTCACGTCGGTCTCGATGCCGATCGAATGGGTCTCGAGTTCCTCAGCAACGGACATAGCGTTCTCAATATCGGCGATAGCGACGTGTGCGCCTTGCGATGCGAATCGTTCTGCCATTCGCTTCCCGATTCCGCTCCCTCCGCCGGTTATCACTACTGTTTGACCGTGAAAGTCCATCGAATATGCTGTTTTCGGCCTGGCAAATTATAGTTTTCGCCATCTAATAAAAAACCGGCTCCGGATCTTGAATCATTGGCTATGTCACAATGGCGCCGCATAACGTTGCACGGTCAAGGGAAGTGAGTGTCGTTGCCGTACATCCATCTCAACCTGGAAACATCTAAATCCCGGTAGTGAATAGCGTAGAATAGAATGACTGCAGACCACCTTGGCACTAGAGGATATCTCGTTGCGGGTGAACGCCAACAGGCAGAAGAGACGATCAAAGTAACCGATCCGGCGACGAACGAGGAACTTGCAAAAGTTCCGGAAGCGGGTCAAGCCGGTGTCGACCATGCCCTCAAGACAGCAACGGATGTAGAACGTGAGTGGAGAGACTTTGAGATTGCCGAACGAGGACGGCTCTTAAATGACCTCGCGGAGGCGATCCGGCAAAACTCCGATCGACTTGCCAGATTGGAAACGCTCGAGTCAGGCCGACCGCTGACGGAATCAACCTTTCACGTGGAGGGGAGTGCGCGATACTTCGAGTACTTCGCTGGTCTGGCGGACAAGATCGAAGGCGAACAGATCCCGCTGCCAGGTGAGACGGATCGAATAGACTATACTCTCAAAGAACCATACGGCGTCACAGCTCACATTGTCCCGTGGAATGCGGCTTTGGCTCTCGCGTCGCGTAGCTTCGCACCAGCACTAGCCGCGGGCAACGTCGTCGTTGCAAAGGTCCCCTCGTTGGCACCGT